>Ga0163111_10000771_pt1 | contig 19133 bp, 16 predicted proteins | sample CRUFie1St18metaG_FD_109645 | JGI IMG/M metagenome (GOLD analysis project Ga0163111, IMG submission 109645) | Marine microbial communities from the Costa Rica Dome - CRUD Field 142mm St18 metaG | ecosystem: Environmental > Aquatic > Marine > Oceanic > Photic zone | place: Costa Rica: the Eastern... | reverse complement strand
AAAATTAAAATTAAAATTATCCAATTTACCTATTTTAGTTATATAGTATAATAAATTAAAATTACTTTTTTAATTTATTATTTGAGAGATTGAGAGATTAAACCAAATTTATTTATTTTTTATTATATAACATTTTATAAATAATATACGATAAAAATAAAGATAATAAAATAAAATAAACTTTCTCATGTATTACACTATAATCATTGTTATTACTGCTATTATAATTTGAAAAACCATCAAATGATTTTGAAACTTCAGAATCATTAAAAAAACTAGGATGAACACTCGGTTGCTTTGTCTTTATTGATTCAAATGATTTTGATCTTTTACTATTAAATCCTTCTGTTGCAGATTCATCTTCATCCGGTGATACTGGAGACCCGCTTTCGCTCATAAGTCTATTTTGTTCCATTTCTTCAAACGGTGGATTAGTAATAACTGCTCCACTATCGTCAATAACTAAGCGTCTAGCATATAATCCATCTTTTCCCAAAAGATCACTATATGATATCCAAACTTTTCCAGTATTTTCTTTCTGATTCCAACTATCTTCTTCATATTCTTCACTTAAATTATTTTTATTTTTACCATATCTACCATAATATTCTCCAGTATCGTTCGGTCCGACATGTAAAACGGAACATTTTAATCTTACTGCCTTACATAATGGTACTGGACTTTCCGTCATTGCTTTAAGAATCTGATTATCTGTTATAGGTCTAGCTAAATCCGCAATTGCTGACGCTAACTGGCCATCACTTTCATTTTTACTTCTTCCACTTAAGAAATTTTTAAATGTTGAATAATCTTTAACTATATATTTATTTACAGTGCAATCTCTGTGTGTATCTGGTTGACATTTTGCATTTGTTTCTTGAACATACATTTGACCAGCACAACCAGCCCTCCCACATTCTTTCGCACATACACTATATCTATCTACTACAATCGCCCCTAAATATTTAAATGCAGCTCCAATATATTCTCCTGTATTATTTGCTTTTAGTTTTTCATACTTCTGTTTTGTTACCATATCATCCGGCGGTCTTATACAAAATTGATGATTTGGTTCTATTTTATTACTTCCATCTAAACGATCTACACATTTAGAGGTTTCAGCCGTTACACCAGTTTCTTCAATAAGATTTAAACAAGTTGCCATTATTTTATGTTATAATATTCAAATAAAATAAAATAAAAAAATACATTTATTAATTTGTAATTAATGATGCATTATTTATAGATTTAGATTTTCCTTCTTCTTCTCTTTCCTCTCTCGATTTTTTATTAGATTTTCCTTCAATTACTTTATGCTTTCTAGAATTAATATAGGAAAAACTTATAATTATTATTATTAATATAGCAATTAAGAGTTTTTTATTAAATTTCATATATAAAATATTATTATATTTTATATATTATGAATTTCAATAACAAGCAAAAATATGTTTCATGGAAAGTAAATACTAATAATATAATTATATCACGCAATGTAAAAAATAATAATTATACTAATTCAGATAACTGTAAATCAGGCAATTGCAAATTAAATGAATCTAAATTCAATGCGCGTCCATTAAAACATTATAGAAAAGAATATAGTGTAGCCAATAATATTAATTCTAAAAGTAGAAATTCATATATAGATGTATTTAATAAACCAGGTAATTATATAGTAACTAATGATACAAATAATAATTGCACTAATTGTGGTTTAAAAAATACTACAAATTTAGTTGTAAATATTGATAAAAATAATTGCATGAGCCATGATAAATTTTATGATTTATCAAATAATAAAATAATATGTAATGGGTTTAACCCTAAATATTTAGTAATTAAACGAGGAACCACAAATTTAGATAAAAATTATTCAAACTCAAATAAACAATTATTAGAAAAAAAATGTAAAACTTATGTTAAAAATTTACCTGTTAATTCTAATATAAATATTAACAATGGTACAATGCAACAATGCGATTCGGATAATTGTAAAAGAACATTTAATCCATCTAATAAAAAATATAATAATCAAGGACCAATAACTAGCTCATCCAGAACTGCTGCACTTAGATATTGTAATCAAGATGTAGGTAGTAGAAGATGTTATATTAAAAATACAGATTATAATAATAGAGTTAATTTATCTGATAGAAATATAATATCAAATGTTAAATGTAATAATAATTCCAAAAAACTTAGAAGAATTAATATGTTAGCTTAATTAATTAATAAATAAATGATTTATTTATCTCTATTTTATATTTTCGACACCAATATATTGATTTTTGAACATTTGTTAATATAATAGAATGCAATTTATTATATAATTTATTAATATTTTTATAATTTTTTTCATCTTTTTCATATATAATCATTATTTCATTTAAACCATTACAATTATTATTATTATTATTTTCAAACAAAAATTTATTATTTGATAAATCATTACCATTTTTTAATAATTCAATAACATCAATATCTTTAAGAAAGAATAAAGGAGAATCAAACACTAATTGCTCTTTATTTACCAATGAATGTTTTAAATTACTAATTTCACGAATAAAATTTAATGTATTATTTATATTTTCTAATTGCTGTTGTCCATAAATTGCATTTATTTCTTTTATTTTATAAATAAAATGTTTTGATAAAGAAAAATTAAAAATACTATATAATGATTCTGAATTTAACATTAAATTCTCAAATTCATTTAATATATCATTTTTTAATACCTCATTTATACCCTTAAATTTTTTACATATTAAATATTTTTCAGAATTTGCAACTCTACTAGTTGATGGTTTATAAATAAAAACTAAATCATAAAAAATAGAAAGTAAATAAATTAACTCTATCGTTTTATATTTAAAAATATCAAAAATTTTTAAAACAAATTTTCCATTCTTTTTTTGAATAATCAACGCATACAATATTTGTGCTAAAATTAATTTATAAGATAACTCTTCTTGATTATTAAAATCAGTAGAAAAATCAAAACCACCATCAGCAGTTACATAATTCATCTCTTCCGAATAGTTTTCAGCAAAATATTTTATATTATTTTTATTAAATAAATCTCCATTATTTGATCTTCCATATTCAATAACTATATTTGTATTATATTTTATATAGTTTTCACCTTTCTTCCATGATGGTATATTTTGATTATTTGAAATCAATGTTATACCATAATATTTATCATTTATGCTCTTTTCACCAGAATTTGTTTTTCTATAATAATTAAAAGCTTCTATAAATCCACCCGGACCCTCCGCCAAATGAAATGATTTTATAGAATTTTCTTCATTTAAAAAATCAAAAACATTTATTATTTCAATCATTTTAAAAAATGACCTCGATAAAGGTTTATATTTAGAAATTGAAAAATTTTTATTTATAAGATGTGTATGTATATATTCATATGGATTTGTAATTTTTTTATAAAAATCCCAATCTTTTGTATATGAATTTATATTCTCTTTAACACTATTCAAATAAATAAATAATGATTTAGATATAAAAACAATATCATCCGTTTTTTCAACCTTTTTATAAAAAAAAGATATCTTATCGTAAAATTTTACCGATGGTATTAATATATAAGACATTAAAATTATAATTATTATTATTATTATTATAATTTTAGATCATTTTTAATTAGTATATTTTAAAACTTGATTTTTTTCTCTTTTACTAAGTTATTTTTTTGAATTTCTTTTCTTTTCCTTCGCTAATCTAATTTTTTCTTCTATTTCTTTTGTTTTTTCTTCAATTGACTTTTTTTTTGAAATATCTATTGATGAAGATTCCTCTTCAACTATTTTTGGCTTAATTTTTTCACTTTTTTCTAATTCAATATTTTCCAATTGTTTATCTAATTCTTCTATTTTATCATTAGCGGCAATATCTAATTTTTCTACATTAGTAACATGTCTTACTTTCTTATAAATAAAATAATTATTTAAAAATGATATCTCTTTCTCTTCTTTAGTCATATTAAACGTATTTCCAAGTGATTTTTTCAAATTACTATCATATTTTGATTTTTCAAATAATTCATTATATAATTCCTCAAAACTATTTACCGAATTTTTTAAATCCAATTCATTTAAATCATCATTTGATAGTTTTACAAATCCATAGTTCTCTAATACTCTATTTAAATATGTAAAATTTACTAAATATTCTCTAAATGTTTTATTAATACTTTCTTGAAAAATATCAATAGCATAACCAATACAACTTTCATCGTTTTTAAATTCACTATTATTATATCTTTTTGTTATTTCCCATATTTTATTATCTTTATTAAACAATGAAATCGATTTATTTTGATCTATTTTACTTAACATATTAAATACTTTATTACCATTATAACATGTTCCAATAAAATATCCATTTAATGCCGTATTTTCTGAAATATTTTTAATAAAATTATTCAAAGTTTCTAAATTTTCAAACATATAATGTAATGCAAATTGAATAGAACTTACATTGAAACCTTGTGATACTATACCATAATTTTTATAAACTCCTTTACTTGATGATATTTCACTTTTATTACCAGTTCCATTTAATGCATCAAAAATATTTTTTGATTTCTCATCATAAAATGCTGTACCTGATTTTAAATTTAATCCACTATTTGCATTTAAAAATATAGCATTTGGCATGTTCTCCGTTCTCTTTGAATAATTTAAATAACGAGCACATGCACCATCTAATCTATTTTCAATATTATCTTTACTTAAATCAATACCAAGAACAAATTTTAATTTACTAGAAATCCATTTCGGTAAATCACCACCCTTACCACACGCATAATCAATCAATGTACCACCCGGTTTTACTATTTTTTTTATTAACATGTTTTTTACACCTAGATTATGAAAATCTCTCAATCCTCTAGTCAAATTAGTATTCTGAACTTTATTATAATATACATCATCATCTGTATTATCTAATAATATATTATTTCCAGTTGTAATCATATTTTTATCTAATGGATAATGTATTGTATGCCAATTAGAATTAGCAACATGATATGAATTACCAAAATTTTTTTCACCATTTCTTAATTCTGTTGTTTTGTCATATCTAACTTTCAATGGAATCCATCGCCACTCATTTTTTTTTGTTAAATCATATCTAAATTCTACTATACTATTATCTTCTATTTCATCACCATCTTCTGTATAAATTTTATAATTATTATTTGAATCTAATTTTGCAATAATGTTGCAAATATGTGCAGTGTTATCATGCGGGTTCGATGGATAAAATTTAGCAGGTCTATAATTATTATTATAATCAAATTTATTTTTTATTGTTTTAATATTATCATTAATAATATCATTGAATGGATTAATATATCCATGCTTTTTTTCATCAAAACCAACATATAAAATCAAACTATAATATTTTGTTACATTCTCACTAGTTAATACATTATTGCCATCATTAAAAATATTATATAATATCTTTTTATTAAAATCATCCTTTTTAAATTTAATAAGGAAATCAATAGTATTAAATTCAGACGGTTTCCATTTAAATGAATCATTCCATGTTACTTTAAAATTTGGGGCTTCTAATCCTAATTTATCACTCGCAACTCCACTATTTGCAGGAGTAAATATAATACCATCTGTTTCATATTCAAATAAATTTTTATTTATTTTATCAAGCAATGTATTACATGCTTTAAATATATTCTCATTTCTATAAAATGTTTTTACATTAATTTTAAAATCAATGTTTTTAGAATCTACAACTGATACTATCTCTAATTCTTTTATTAATTTAGTTAATAATTCCAAACGAGATGTCTCTTTAGTATCTGAATTATCTAATACTAACGCCAAACCCGTAACATTCTTATTATTTAAATAATATATATCAAATGACATAAATAAATTAATATAATTCATATTTTTATCATGTAAAATATGTTCACCATCAATAATAGTATTATTCAATTCTTTCTTATTATTCTTATAACCCGTAAATTGTACATGTAAATTTGTATTTAAAAGATAAATATTTCCAATATTATTTATAAATAATAATTTACGTAATCCATCTGCCTTATCTGTTACTGTATAATTTTTTCTAATATTAGCAACACTATACAAATTATTTAATTCAATACAATTAATTTTTTGTAATGTTAAAGAAGATGGTCCAATAAAATCTCTAGGTGAATAATTTAAACCAGAAGAAATATTCTTTTTAATTAAAGTTAAATATTCTTCTATAACATTGTTTGATTCCGATAAACCAATAGGATAATTTGTTTCCTGCAATCCAATCAAAACATATTTAATTGTTTGCTTTAATAATAAAATAATATCACCATAATCTTTCTTTTTAGAAACTTTAATCTGCGAATTTATAAATTCTATTTCAATTTCATATATCTCATTTGAATTAAAAATATCTCCATCTTTTATATTTATAAATGAACGTTCATCTGAATTATTATTCGACATTTTTACAATACTTAAATGCAACAAAAATGGAAATTTCTTATTTTTAAAAACAAAACGTTTCATAAATCTAAAAATTTTTTTTGTTGTTGGCCATTGAATCAACATGTCTTTTACTTTTTCATTCGTATTATTATATAACGTCTCAATTTGTTGTGAAATCCTAAAATTATAATCATCAAAATCATATAAACACTTTTCTCCATTATTATAATGATATTTTTTTTCCAAAAATTCTAAATTATTATCATCAATATCATCTATATTATTTGTTTTGCAATATTTTTGTATATTATTTAAACCCTTAATATTTGTTCTTAAATTACTATTACTATCATCTAAAATTATTCTAAGATTATATTGTTCAGAATCCAATACAAAATCATTATTTAATAGTGATTTAATAACATTATAAAAATCAATTCGAGTTATTTTTTTAATCTTTTTTGTTCCAAATCTTACCTCAAATTCAAACATTTGATTTTCTTTGTATTTATCAAAATTATTTATAAAAATATTAAAAATGTCATTTAATGAATTTACATTCTCTTTTTTAGACATAATATATATTAGTTTCTATTATTTAATTATTTTTAATTCAATTTTTTTAATAAAAAATAATTAAATAATTATAATTAACTTATATTTTATTTATTCTAATTTACATGAAATTTCACTATATAATTTTTGTTTAATTTTTCTTTTGTTATTTTCATTTAAACCAATATTTAATTTTACCGCAATATCAATTAATTCATCAATTTTATAAGAAGAAACAGATTTTAATGGTTTCATAATATTCTTTACATAATAATAATCATCCAAAGTATTTATAAAATCATTTGATTCTACTTTAAATATTACACTATAACTTTTTGATAAATTACATGAATTATGATACTCTATTTTTAATACATTAAAATTTTCTAATTGTTTAAATCTCTCATTTGATTTATTTGAAATAAATGTATAAAGTTTGTTGTTTTTAATTAATAAAACATCTATATTAAAAATTAAACATAACGCATTAAATGTATGAATATCTATTTTATTTGAATTAGTTAAATCTTCAATCACATGTACTTTTGTTGTATTCACAGATCTAACATTTATTTTTGTAGAATTTATATTCATAACCAATTCTATCTTTTTATTTTTCTCTTCTAAAAATAAATTTATTCCCAATAAATCATCATCTTCCTTATTATAATATAATTTATAAAATAACCAAAATAATTCATCATGGTGTTGCTTATATTTCTTTGTATTTTCGTTATATTTACATTTCGTTTTATTATAATCAACCATTTTTAAAAATCTAGGAACTACTTTATCTCCACTAATAATATTCGTTTGAGAATTTTTTGAATTATCTAATTTAATAGTATCATCACAATCAATATTATATAACATATAATTTTCTAATGATTTAATATAATCATGTATATTATTTGACATAGTTTCTTTGTTAAGAATATTCATATTTTACTCTTTATTTCCTTTAAAAAACTTATTTTCTAATTCTTCTTTTTTGTTTTCAATTATATTTAAAATATTCTCTTGATTTTCTATATGTTTAATATATTTTAATAATAAAAAAATTGTCTCCTCTGATAAATTTGTTAAATTTATAAATATTCCATTATTATTTTCAGTTAATTTTATATTTTTTTCTTTCAAAAGTTTAGCTATCTCTATATGATTTTCTTTATTCATAAGTTCTATTTTTTGTCTTATTTTATCCAAATTAATATTATTATTATTATTATTATTATTAGTATTATTATTAACAGAATCAACCCCCAATTCTTCTTCCCTTGTCATTTTATCTTAATAATAATTATATATTTAATATATTTTATAAATAATTTTTATATAATATATTAATATTACATAATGAATTATAACTATTTTTACATTATTATACCAATCATATGTATTTATATTACAGCCCATTTTTTTCCAATTAAAGATTATAATCAAAAAAAAATTAAATTTCAACCACCCGCATACGTTTTTGCAATAGTGTGGCCATTATTATTATTATTATTGGGATCTTCTTGGTTTATTAACTCTAAACAAACAAATTATTATATTATATTAACAGCATTACTATCAAGTTGGATGATTATATATAATTTTTCAAAAATATATGCATTTATAAATATAATACTAATCATAATATTTTTATTTTTCATTACTATAAAAAAAATTAAAAAATTACCTATACTATTATTACCATTAATTATATGGTTAATTTTTGCAAGCTATTTAAGTTTTTTTTCATTATTATCTCATGAACCATTTATTTCAAAATCAAATATACATGGAAAGGGATTGTTTGCAGACAAAGAATATAAAAAAAATGAAGTTATATTAGAAAATATATTTCCACATAAAAAAAAATCAGAAATATTATTTTTACCAATTCCTGATAAATTTGATAAATATATTATAAATGAAGGCAAATATATTAATCATTCTCTTAACTATAATACAATAATAGTTTCAGACGATTACAAAATATTTAAATTAGTTGCAAATAAAAATATAAAAAAAAATGAAGAATTAACATGTAATTATAATAAATTACATAAACAATTTCCATTTATTAAAGAATTTTAATTTAGTTCACCAATAATTGAAATATTTTCATCATATAATTCATATCTCTTTCCTAATACTTTTACAGAAATTATATCATTCTCTTTTAATTTTGAAAAATCTTTATTATTATAATGATGATCACGGGCAATAAATACAATAAATGGAGAATTTTCACTATCTGATTGATTTAAAATTGCACGAATACCCACTTTTGTAACAGAAGAAACTTTACATTCAATAATCATTGATTCGACTGGATTAGCAACATAACATTGATAAATAACAGTAAAATAAATATTTGCTCCATTTAATTCTCCCGCATCATGTGATAATAATTTAACAGAATCAGATTTAACGTAACCATTTTTATCACATTTTTTTTCAATCTTATTTTTTAATATTGATTCAAGTAATTCAAATAAATCTTTTGATAATTTATTAAATGGTATATTTATTTTATATGATTCAGTTATTTTTGTATAAATTTGATCACTTTTTTTTGATGTCATAATTATATATTTAATGTTATTATTTTTTTAATCAATTTTTATAAAATTATTAAATAATACGTAATTTTTATTTAAAAACCAAATCTGATTATTATGATTAATAATTTGTAAATATCTTAAAAAAACTTCAATTATTAAACAATATGAAGGTGTTTTATAAAATTTTGAAGAATATAATTTATCATAAATATTTTTTTTAAATATTATTTCTATAAATCTATGTTTTATTTCTTTTTTTGATAAATTATTACATATTGTTCCATCATTATATACATAAGGTATTGTATTATCTTTTAGTGTTTTCAATTTAATTACATAATTCATATCATCTATATTATAAATAAAACCAACAATATTTGCATAACTTTTAATATCTAATTTATATTTTTCATTTATTAATTTATCAAAATCTTTATAGTCAGTAAATTCACCTAGAACCAATGTTAAATTATTATTATCTTCATCTAAATTAATCATATATAAAGAAATTGCAAAATTATCATTATTAAATGGTAATATTAAAGCCGATTTTGAATTTAATCGCAATATATTATCATTGAAATATTTATTAACTATATTAAAGAAAATATTTTTATTTTCATCATCATAATCTGCTTTATTTAAATATGTATATTTAAATAATGTAATTAAATCATTTAAATTTAATGTATCTAAAATAATATTAACAATTATTATTTTTAGTATAGAATAATTTATTTTATCCTTATCTTTATTTTCCTCAAAATTTATAAACATATTTGATTTATTTTTTTCAATATCTATTAAATTTATTAATAATTTATCATGTGAGTTTTTATTTAATGTTTCTTCATATTCTTTATTTACAGATATTATATTATAAAATCTTAAAAATAACCTATCAAATAAATTTTTATCATAATTCATATCATTATCATCTAAATTTTTAAAAGAACTAACAACTTTAATAGGAACATATTCTTTAATTTCATTAGGTGTCTTATAGCTTAAATAATTTATATTTTCATTTGGAGGATTCATTTTATTATATAATGAAGTCTTTTGATTAAGTAATAACTCCGGCTGAAATATATATAAATCATCTATATTTATTAAATAACCTTTATTATTATATTTATCTTCAAGGATTAAAGATTTATTTTTAATCGCTTCATTTATAACATTTTGTATTAATAATTTTGGATAATTTTTATTATTTAACAATAGAAATAATTCTATTTTATTATAAACATATTTTTCTTTAAATAAATAATTTAACTCTTTTATTATTATATCATTGTTATAATTCATATGTTTTTCATTAAATGTTTTTATATCTAATTTATTTTCATCACTTATTAAATTATTATTATTAGAACAATTATATTCACATGACTGCATATAATCACATAATGCCGAATTAGATTTATCACCAATTCTATATTTAATAATTTCATTATTTGATAATATAATATCAAAACCTTCTTTGAAAAATTTATTTAAATTTTTCTCTGTCAATTTCATTAATTCATTATTTAAATGACAATCTATACTATTTTCTTTTAATAATCTAGTTATTATACCAATTTGTATAGCCTTTTTCTCCGATTTTCTATATAATAAATTATCAACAGATTCTATTTTTTTATTAGATAAAATAGATGTATGCATATATATTTTCACATTTCGTTTTTTGAAATCTAAATCTTTATGACTACATGTTCTTACAGCACGTCCTATAATTTGCTCTATTCTATTTATATTATACCATGGTTCAAGTATATGTACTTGTCTTATAAATTTAAAATCTATACCTTCACTACCAGCCATCGTTAATAAAATAACTTTTATATTTTTTCCATTAATATTATCATTTGAAGTGCAATGTTTTAAATCATTTTTAATATTAGGTGTTAGTTTTTTATCTCCAGTAATTAATATATATTTTGCAGGATTAAATGTATCACCATTTAATATAGTTTCTGATTTTGTTTTATAGGTAACTGCATCAATTTCTTCAATTGATGATAAAATATCTTCTCCAAATAAATTTTTTTGACTTCCAAATCTTCGCATACCCATTGATTCTAAAACCAGTGTCATTGGGATTATCCCCCCATCTATAAATTGAGAATATATTATAATTGGTCCATCAGAATTCTCAATCTCATTTATTATTGTATACATTTTTGAACTATATTTTTTAATATTTTTTTTTAAAAATATATTATCCATTGTTTTATCTTTAAATCTATAATTATATTTTGCAGGCGGATCAAATGTTTCATCGTGATCCATAATGTTTAATAATCCATTTTTACCCACTAAATCTTTAGGAGAAACATCTATTGTTTCAAAATTCTCAATTGTTGTATTTTCTATTATTTCATTAGGAAAAGATATTATTAATGATTCTAATGGTTTTTGTAATAGAGTATAATTATAAGCTTCCATATCATCTAAAATCGTCTTATTTATAATATATTTATATACTTTCTCTTGATAAGAAAAAATATCATTACAATATAAATCAAAATAATTTATTTTTTCCAATATATTTTTATTATTTAAATCCAATGTTGGATACCTTTTATTTTTTATACTTTTTGATTTATTAAATAATTCAGGTAAAATTCTATATGGAAAACTTAATGGATTATCACCTTTAACATAACTAATATATCCATTCATTTTTCTTATTAACAACTCTTTACCCGCCTCATTTCCATTATTATCCATGACAAAACTACCATCAGGATTAAAAACGTCACTTACTTCAATCATACTTCTTTTATCATTTAAATTTAATATATTCAATAAAAAAATTATTTCTCGATAATCATTATACATTGGTGTTGCTGATAATAAAACTAATTTTAAATTAGATACATTCTTTACTAAAAACATAAAATTTTCAGCAACCAATTTATTACTATTATCATTTGTATTTCTAATATTATGAATTTCATCTACTATTATTAATCTATTATTAAAAAATTTTTCTAATTTAGTTTTTCTTATCTTATTTTTTTCTTTTTCAGTTAAGGTTACATTATCTGTATTGATTCTAGATTTTTTTATTATTAAATTAGCAAATTCAATATAACCAATAAATATATAATAATTATTTATTACATTATTTATATTTTTTATAATTATTTCTTTTGGTGTATTATTATCAAAAATATTTAAATCATTTAATATACTATTACCAACACAATTTTCTAAATTCCATTTTCCATTTATAAAAAATAATTTAGATTCATCAAATAATTGTAATCTAAAATTTTGTTGAACATTTGGAGATGCTACAATTATTATTCTATGATTTATATTATTATATTTTAAATAACTTCTAGTTTCTTCAGCAATACCTATAGCTGAACAAGTTTTACCTGTACCTAAACCATGATATAATAAAATACCATTATAAGGTGTATATATAGATAAAAATGATCTTAAAAATTCTTGATGTGGTGCTAATTGAAAATCTTTATTACATATCTTATTAGCTTCATCTTGTATATTTGTATTCTCATCAATATCAATCTGATACTTATTAATAGAAAATTCTTTTTTATTTGCAATTTTTACATTAAACATTGGATCATCCAAATGTGGGTATAAATATTCATAATTAGAAAGATCATTATCTTTTATAGCTTTTTGATTAAGTAATTCAATCGCATTTAAATAATATTGAAGATCTTTTTTAGATTCTAAATCATTTTTAAGCTCTTCAATTATTTTTTTATTTGGTGGTAAATTATTAATATTATCTTTAAAAATATTAAATAATTTATTATTTATTTTTTTTACATTTACTTTTGGTAAATCATCTTCTAATCTAATATCAGAATTTATTATTTCTGATGAATTTTTCTCTGATTTATCTAATGAATTATTTGAAGATAAACTATCTGATGATGTTTTTGAATTAATCATATATATTAAATATATACTTTATAACTTTTTAATATTTTTATTATTTCATCTATTAACATAATTTTCTCATAATTATAATCTCTCAATTTTTCTTTTACATTATTTATATTTTCCCATTTTATTTCATTTATTTCATTTAATTGAAAATTATTATCTGGTTCTTTATTATTCTCCATTAATGCAATATAATATTTATGCTTATATGATTTGTAATTTGATCCTGTAAAAATTTCTTCAATAGGAAATATATTACTAAAAACTATTAAATCATTCTTACTATATCCAGTTTCTTCTTCAAATTCCCTTAATGCACAATTTATATCTTTTTCTTGATAATTTCTCCTACCTTTTGGAAATCCCCATTCGGTTTCTATATAATATTTATTTAATAACGAAAGTAAAATATTTAAATCAAAATAAAAATTATTTAATCTATAACCATTTTTTAAACTTTCAAATTTAAATTTTGATGTTTTTTCTTCATTTTTATATTGATTTACAATCTCATCTCCCCATATATAATTCCATAAAACATCAAAATCATTATTTAATATTAAATAATGTTCATGTTGTGTCATTTTTTCAAATAAATTTTTTAAATAATCTTTATCTTCTAAATTATATTTTCCTCTCATAAAATCAACAAATGCTAATGTATCTTTTCTATTAACTATTAAAACTTGAATTTCACTTTGTATTTTTCTTAAAGCAATTATTCCTATACTTGTTATTGGAATTTTACATTGATGAAATAAATGTCCTAATTTTCCACAATTATTGCAAAAACTATTTTTTTTAAATGTTGTCATTTATAATATGATTAATTAGTATTATTAATTTGTTTTTATATTTTATTTAATACAAATGAAACTCAACCCGAAAATATGGGGACCATATTATTGGTTTGTTTTATATACAATCGCAATTTCTTATCCTACTTCACCAAATGATGTAACAAAGAAAAAATATTATGATCTTATACAAAACTTTCCATTATTTCTTCCCTCATCTGATATTGGAAATACTTTTAGTGTATTTATTGACAAATATCCTGTTACACCATATTTAGATACACGTGAATCATTTATAAAATGGGTTCATTTTATTCATAATAAAATAAATGTTTATTTAGGAAAAAATGAAATTAGTTATTATGAAGCTATGAAATTATATTATAATCATTATGAAGAAAAAACAATTAAGATTACAAATGAAAAAAAACATAAACATAAATATATTTTTGCTTTTATTATTTTTATATTAATTCTTATAATTATTATTATGTATACTCTATAATAACTTATTTTATTTGTTTATTATAATGAAAATAGAATTTTTTTTATTAATTATTTTAATTCCTATACTATTAAATATGTATTATGATGGTAAAATATTTATGATATTTAATAAATTTAATTTCAAAAGTTATGAAAAATATTACAAAATGGCATTTGTTATTTTTATATTTTTTTGCATTTATATTTATACTAAAAAAAATCCACAAAATAATAAAGATATTATTAAATATGCTTCTAATTATGTAAAATATTTACCAGTAGATAGAAATACAACCAAATATATTCAACCATTTATTAATATGGCATCAATCTCAAATAATAATAATAATAATATGCAAAATTATAATTTAACACCACAACAATCTAAAATTTTAACATCTGGTGGAAAATCTACAAAAAGATCTGTTAGTGAAACAAAAAAAAAATATGTAGCTTCACAACAAAATTGGAAATGTAAACATTGTAAATGCCAATTACCAGCATGGTTTGAAGTTGATCATGTTCAAAAATTAGAATATGGAGGTTCTAATTCTATCGATAATTTAGAAGCATTATGTAGAAATTGTCATGGTAAAAAAACTGCAATGGAAAATTTATAATTTTATTTATATTATAATATTTTTTAATTATAATACAAATAATGTTAAATGATATTATATACGTAATTAAAAATATATTCAATTATATTAAACATTTTACATTAATTTTCATAAAATTTTTATTAACATCCGATTATAGAAAAGGATTTTCATTTTTTATATGTGCTATCTTTTTTTATTTATTATATTTATTACTTGGCTTTATATTTTCAAACATTAAAATTAATAATAAACAATATGATTTTATTAATAGTAAACATAATATATTTTTAAAATCTATTATTATTTTAATTTCCTCTCTTATATTCTTTTTACTTATATTTAGAGAAGATAAAGTAGACGAAAATAATGCAAAAAAATATTTTGAAGATATATTTAAAAAACCCGATGTTAATTATAATTTTTATAGCATCAATAAAGAAGTTTTATCTAAAAAAATTAATAATCCATTAAAAAATATATTCTTTACTGCTGCTATAATTTTCTTTATTACCTTCTTTTCTACATTTTTAGGTGTATTATTTATATATATATTAACATTATTTAAAGAAACTACTAATATACTTTTATTTTTTATTATTCTTTCTATTATAATTACAATATTAACTGTTTTAGCCATCATATTTAAAATATCATTAAAATCAAATACATGTAACAATATAAATGAAAAAAATATATTCAAAAAAATACTTTGTATAGCATATAATATAATATTTTTTATACCTTGTTTACTCATTATTTTTGCAGATTTTATTAAAAAAGAATTTATGAACACATCTCCCACTATTTTTATAATTCTTTTATTACAAGTATTTGTTATTCTTTTTATATATTTAATACCTGAACTTTATAATTTAGCTACACGGGGAAATCGCATCTTAAAAAGAAATGAAATTTTATATCTTAATGAAAAAAAACAAATTACTAATTATTTCAATTTAAATAAAAAATTTAATAAAAAAAAATCCAAAACTTTATTTGAATTCGATAAATATAAGTTACAATACAAAACTCATATGGACAGCAATGACTATCAAAATAAAAATAAATTTGATTATAATTATATTATTGATTTTGAATTATATATAAATCCACAAGGAACCAATACAAGCTTGGCATATAATCAAGAAACTACTTTATTCGATTATGGAAATAAACCCATCTTTTTATATGATGGAAGAACTCAAGAAATTATTATTAAATCTAGACATTTAAATAAAAAAGACATAGAATTAGATACTATACATAGATTAAAAGCTAATTCAACCGATAATAATAAACATTTTAAATTTCAAAAATGGAATAAATTTACAGTTAAATATTATGACTTTACCATTGAAATATTATTAGATAACAAAATTATTGCAGTTAAAAAAAATATACCAACATTCGACTCTAACGATACTATAGTTATTGGAGAAGAAAATGGTATTCATGGTGGTATAAAAAACATATATTATAAAACTTTTAGTAATAACGATTGGAAACATAATAATTCAAATGAAAATGTTAGTTTATATAAAGGAAGTAATTATCATAGGCGAGATTTAATAAAAAATGGAGCATATAATCTTAAAACATTGAAACATTAAAAATATTTTAAATATTAAACATTTAGTATATTCAAAATTATAATTTTATATTTTTATTTTATTGTATTAAATTATAAATGAATATTGTTAATATAGTTATTATTGCTATCATACTGGTTATTATTTACTTTGTTTTAAGTAAAACTATTTTAAAAACTAATATAGTTTATGATAAAATATTAGATGCCAATGATCCCAATCCCGAATACTCTACCGGTGATTCGAGTAGTTTTTTAAGTAATGCGTCTGTAAAACAAAATGTTATACCAAGTGGTGCTTTAGATGATAATTTTACAAGTAATTTTATGATTAGTGTATGGTTCTATATAGATAATTGGGGAAGCTCTATTGGTGCAGAGAAAAATATATTATTTTTTGGATCATCACCACAAGACACAACACCAGCCACTTTTAAAACTACTAGCATGCCGGGAATTAGCAACGTACAATGTATTACACGCGATGAAACTACCAGTGTAGATAATAAAAAATTTTCAATATCTTTAGACAAATTTGACAACAATCTATTTATTGATGTTAAAACATTCAAAAATGAAGATTGTGATCAAGAATCATATACAAGATATAAAGTAGAAAATATTCCAATTCAAAAATGGAATTGTTTAACAATTAGTGTTGACACTTTACTTATGGATGTATATATAGATGGTAAATTATATAACTCATTTATATTACCATCTACATTTGATAATACCGAAACACTAAATCCAGATGGTAATCATATATATTTAGGAAATTTAGTAGAAGAAACCGCAAGTCCCGGCGGAAACGACGTTAACATAGGATTTCAGGGTTTTATTACAAGAATTCGTTTTGAACCAAATGCCATTAACACACAAGAAGCATTGAATATTTATAAAGCAGGTATAAACAAATCATTACTATCATCTATATTTAATAAATATAGTTTAAAAGTTTCATTTTTAGAATATAATAAAGAAAAAGGATCATTTAGTATTTAGTGAATTAATTAATTTTATATTTATTAATATATAATAAATATAAATGGATAAAATTAAACAGGCCAGCTCAAATATTGGAGATAATTTTAAAAATATAGCAAGTACAACTAATCAAGGATTAGAAAATAATTCAAAAATGGTGACCAGTGGTTTTAAAAATAATGTCATGAAATTCGCCCCCTTTGGAACCGAAAATTTTTTAAAAGGCTCAACTGACTTTTTAAATAGTAATACTTTAATTGGTAAAGCCACATTTTTACTTTTTGCTATTTTAGTTTTTATTGCATTATTTGGATTATTAAGTAGATTAATATATTTCCTTATGTCTCCCAGTGAAACTCCATATATTTTATGGGGTATGAAGTCAGCTAGTACACCCATGGTTATTAGTCAATCATACGCAGATAAAAAATCTATACCATTATTTAGAAGTAAAAACGAATTTGATGGTATTGAATTCACATACGCATTTTGGATGTTTGTAGAATCAAATAAAGGAAATTCAACTGATTCTGATTATAAACATGTTTTCCATAAAGGTTCCGTCGATACACAAGACCCCAATGTAAAATTAACAGGTATGTATGCATATAATAATTCACCTGGTGTATATTTATATACAGGAAAAGATGACGTTACTGATAGTGCTTTAAATGGAGAGAACAATCATAGTGATATGTTTAAAATTATGTCAATGTTAGTACGTGTAAATATTTATCAAAATAGTGACTCTGTTGATCAACCATACAAATACTACGAAGATGTTAGAGTCGAAGGTATTCCTATTAAAAAATGGTGTCATGTAGTTATTAGATCAACTAGTCAAAAAATACTTGACGTTTATATAAATGGAAAAGTTGTAAAACGCCACAGACTAACAAATGTTATAAAACAAAATTATGATAATTTATATGTAAATCTAAATGGCGGTTTTGATGGATTTATGTCTAATATTAAATATTGGAATTATGCAATTGGTACATTTGAAATTGATAATATGATTAAAGGTGGTCCAAATCTTAAAATGGCAAATAAAAGCGCATTAAATAAATCCAAACCTAATTATTTATCAAATCAATGGTTCTTTAATGAAGGCAATTATTAATTTATTTTTAATTTTTTATTTT
>Ga0163111_10000770_pt1 | contig 19139 bp, 13 predicted proteins | sample CRUFie1St18metaG_FD_109645 | JGI IMG/M metagenome (GOLD analysis project Ga0163111, IMG submission 109645) | Marine microbial communities from the Costa Rica Dome - CRUD Field 142mm St18 metaG | ecosystem: Environmental > Aquatic > Marine > Oceanic > Photic zone | place: Costa Rica: the Eastern... | reverse complement strand
GTTTCTAATGCAGTTGCTGTAGCGGCATTACCTGTAGTGTCTCCAACTACTAAGTCGATTGTTCCATCACCGTCTTCATAAGTAACTGCAATATTTGTTTCTGTATTTCCAGTAAACATTGCGCCGACTGTATCTTGAACAACTTCTGTTAGGTCAATATTACCTGTTCCGTCAAAAGATACACCGTGAATTGTTCTAGCAGTTTGTAATGCAGTAGCTGTAGCGGCATTTCCTGTTGCACTTCCAGCACTACCACTAACGTTACCAGTTACATTCCCTGTTAAATTAGCTGCAACACTTGTAGTAGTTAAAAGACCACTTGAAGGATTATATGTTAATCCTGTATCACTCTCAGCACCTTGTGAACCTGTAGCACCATCTACGAATACTGGGTAAACTGTTTCGTCTGTACTGTTATTTGCAGTAACAGTAATATTATCTGCTGTTCCAGTTGTGTCTTGGTTAAGTGTACCAACCGTGAAATCGATTGTTCCATCTCCGTCCTCATATGCAACTGTAATCCCACTCTCTGTATTTGACGATACCATTCCACCGACAATGTCTTGAATCTCTTCTGTAGTTTTACCAGTTGAAGATATTACCATAGTTCCAGCGGCGTCATCATATGTTACTGATGTTGAACCACTTCCACTTACTAATGCACCAACTACGTCTTGAACTCTTTCAGTTGTATGATAAAGGTTTGATGAACCCTCTGTAATCTCGTCTGTATTGTCTTTTGTTAAGATTTGAGAGTCTACATATGCTTTGACTGATTGTTGTGAAGGAATAGCGGTAGCACTGTTTGATGCCATGTTATCTTCATCGGTAATTGGTACGTCAATTACGATAGTGTCTGCACCGTCATTGTATGTTGCAGTTGCACCACCTGTTGCACTAATTATTCCACCGATTTTATCTGCGATTGCTTCGTTGACTGCAGTTCCTACTCCAGCGGCAACTAAATCACCTGAAGAGTTGATTACCTCAACACCACCAACGGATAAACCGTTCTTTACGTTAAAATTCTTTTCTCCTGCCATTAGATTGTGCCTCCGTCAATCGCCACATTATTAAGGGTTTTGGCTGCTGAAGCGTTTGCTAAATGAGTGTCTACTCTTCCTGTCGTGAAATATACATTTGTCGAACCTTCTGATAAGTCGTCCGAATCTAGTGTGGATAAAGCAGAAGCTGCTAATTTACCTGAACTATCAATAACGTCTGCAGTACCTACCTTAAGTCCGTATTCTATAACGAATTTATTTGTTGTTGCCATGAAATTTTCCTATTATATGTGGGTTTATTATAAACTATGCAATTATTTAGTTTTTTACTTCTTTCCCAAACCGTGTTTAGATAAAGTTTCTTAATTTTTTTAAACTGCAATCTCTATTTTCTTAAATTTAAACACCGTAGAATTACTACTTGCAGGTGTAACTCTTAATCTTAGTGTTCCTATGTTAATATCTACAGTAAATGTTGCAAGAGGAGAAGAACCTGTATGCATTTCTCCGTATTGAACATGGTATCCTGTAGTTCCATCATGTAAAGTTTGTATTTCGATAACGTGGTATTCACCCGAAGTCGAATCACTCGCTTGAATTTGGTACTTTGTACTTCTATAGGTGTTAATCGCCCATGAATCCAAAGTTGTTTGAGACGTTGAAGTGGTTGTTAAACTTCCTTCTGTAAGACCACCTGCATCTCCAAATGATAATGTACCACTACCATTTGTTTTTATAAATTGTCCATTTGTTCCATCACTGGTTGGAAAGGTTATGGAATTACCTGTAAGACCATTTGTTGCAGTTAGTGTTGTTGCAGTTAAATCACCAACAAGTAAATCTGCAAGTGCGTAGTTAGTTCCCGAAAGATTAACTGTTGTACTTGGCTCTTCTTCTAATCCGTCAAATAACTTCCATGTAGAATCAGAAGCGTCTCTAAAAAGACCAGTATATTCTGATGCACCACCGTCTGATAAACCGTCATTATAGTTTCCGTAGAAACCAATGTCAATTAAATCTGCAGAAGTATTACCACTTGCAAGTTCCATCATAGAATCCACAACTGAACTTGTTGTAGAATCGATTATAGTTTGTGTACCTTGTACCGTTAGATTCCCACCAATAGTTAGATTGCCATCAATCTCAGTGTGAGTTAACGATTTAATACCTAAGTCTGCATAAAATTTAGATTGAGTAGCCATAGTACTATTTATACGTTTATGGGTTGTAGTAAGAAAAAGGGTCTCCGAAGAGACCCTTTAATATAATGAATTATTGAAGATTAAGCATCTACCAATGTTCTATCAAATTTGATAACCGTAGAGTTAGTACTCGCAGGTGTTACCAATAAACGAACGTTTGAACCACTAATGTCTGCATCTATTGTTGCAAGTGTAGTGTCTTTAAGTGTACCGTATGCTGTCAAAGTAACAACTGAACCGTCATGCACCAACATTATCTCTGTAGAATGGAAGTTTGTACCTTCTTTCATTGCGATAATGTATCTTGCAGCCCTGTAACTTGCGTGAGCAAATGTATCGAGTGCAAATTGTGATGTTGATGTTTTAGTTGCATCTCCAACCTTCTTTGATTTTGAGTTAATATGTTTAGTAGTTACAATAACATCATTTGTAGTGTCATATGTAATACCTCGAATTAACTCAGCGATTTTAAAACTATTTGTCTTAGCCATTTGTTAATTCTCCTATGTTAACCTAATTTGGAAGGTTTTGAATGTTGTATTTGTATTCGCAGGTGTTACTAGCAATCTCATGTTTCCACTATCTATATCCGAAGATAAAGTAAATAGTGAAGACGCTGAAAATGCATCACCGTACTGTACAAAATGAGCATTTGAACCATCGTTTATTAATAATACTTCAGCAGCGTGTGTTCCTGAAGAATGAGTTGCAGATATGACATATTTAATTGACTTATTTGCTACTGCATTCGCACTTAACACTTGGTCTGCAGTTGTCGCTGTTAGAGCAGAAGTAGTAAAATACCCCTGAACTAAGTTTGAAACTGAAGTTTGCGCTACTACCTGTAGTACATCTCCTGAAACAGCATTTGCTTGTAGTGTAATTGTTGTTGAACTAGTTGTGGCATAATCATCACCTTGAACTAATTTTACACCATTCAAATAGACTTGCTCCATTCCTGAACTATAAGATAATGAATTCGAATTATCGTCATTACCTGTAAAGACTGTTTGTGTACTTGTTACAGTATACACATAACAGACCATAGCACTGGAAGCAGCTGCTGAGAAACTAAGGGTTCCTGACCCGTTAGTCGTAAGCATTTGTCCACTTGAACCGTCCGCTGTTGGGAATGTTATGGCATCATTGATAGTTAGAGAGGAAGGATTAGACCCTACCTCTACAATGGCAGCTGAACCGTCATTTTTTTCAGTATAGAATCTACCGTGATATGTGTTTACTGCTAATTCACCTAGTGCTAAATCACTAGTCGCAGGAACATCATTCTGAGTAGAACTTCTTTTGAATTGTATAACTGTTGCCATTATTGACTCCTATTAATGAATACCTTAGAATGTACCGCCGTCTATTGCTGTTATTGAAACTGCACCACTACTTACTGTAAAGTTTGCAGAAGCGAAACTTGCAATACCTTTATTAGAAGTAGTTGCATCTTCTCCTGAAAGAGTGATTGCACCTGCACCGTTAGTGATGTCGATACCTTCACCAGCAGTAAGAGTAGCCGCATCAAAAACTCCACCTGAAGTATCACCTATTAATAGTTGACCGTCTGTAGGAGCTGAACCAGCATAAGATGAGATAGAACTTGACATCGCAAGCGATGAAACTTCTAATGCACCAAATACAGCAGGCATCGCTGTTCCTGAGAACACTGATGAAGAATCTGTTGCACTTGAAAGAGCGACAAATTTACCTGTTGAATCGTCCATACCAAAGAAACCAATTTTAGCACCACTTGAGTTGTACTTAAATTTGATACCTCTGTCTAGGTTATCATCTGAAGAATCTGAACCTATTTCAAAGACTGGGTCTGCGATATTAACTGTTGTTGAGTTAACTGTTGTTGTAGTTCCATTAACTGCCAAGTTACCTGTAACTGTTAAGTTTCCTGAAGTAGTCAACGTTGCCGTTGTAATATCATCAGTTACCATGTTTCCACTTACTGTTAAGTTTCCACCAACTGTTACGTTGTTAGGTAGACCAACTGTTAAAGTTTGTCCTGACATTGATGTCTCAATCTCATTCGCTGTACCAGCGATTGTTAATGATTGTGTATCTAAATCGACTGCACCTGTTCCTGAATCACCTGCAAGGTCTAGGTCTTGTGCTGTTACGTTAGTATCAACATAGTCCTTAACTGCGGCTGAGGTTGGTACGGTGGTATCATTATCGTTAGAACCGATACCTTCTGACTCTAATACTACTGCACCTGCGGCTAACATTGCAAAATCAACTGCACCTGCAGAGATTGTTAATGCACCATTAGAAGCTAATGTAGCGTCTCCTGAAACTGCAACGTTGTCAAATGAATCACTTCCGTCATGGACAAGAATGTGTCCACCACTAGCGGAAGAAATATCTGAGTCTGATGCACCAGCAAGAGTTGAAGTTGTTGATAGGAATGAAAGTGTTCCACTTCCATCTGTTCCGAGTACTTGGTTTGCAGAACCGTCTGCACTTGGTAAAGTCCATGTTACACTTGAACCTAATGCGTTTGCAGCCTTAAGACCAACAAAGTTAGAACCGTTATCGGTATCTTCCATTAGTTTTAGTGTAGCACCTGTAGACGAACCATTACCGACTTTAAAGTCAGCAGGAGTTGCAGTTGAACCAGCAAGAATATCAGTATAATACTTACCACCAATCGCATGGATTAAAGCAGTTGAGTTATCTGAATCTACTGACTCAATGTATAGTTTTGCACCAGCACCTGAATTCGACCTATCCTGTACATATGCTAATTCCCCTTCAGCGAGATTACTCGTTGCTGGGGCACTATTACCTGTACTTCGTTTGATTTGAATTACTGTTGCCATTTTTATATTTCCTATAAAAGTTTATGTTATTTTTTGACCTTGCACTATTCAGGTCGTGATTTCATAATTTTAAAAATACTATCCTCTCACTATGAGGGTCGATACCTCACTGGTTGGTATCCTTGATTTGTATGATTATTTAGACAATTAAAACGTTCCACCGTCAAGTACGGTTGTTGTTTCCCACTTGTCGGTTGTTGCGTTATATGAAAGAATTCCGTCATCTGTCTCAGATGCGTTTACGTCTGAAAGTTCTTGAATTGACTTTGCAGAAATATCCGTTGAACCACTTGCACTTCCGATTGCAACTTGTTTCGCACGAATATTACCAGCGCCTACTACACTTCCACCTATAGTTGCGACTCTACTTAATGTTCCTTTTATTCCCATAATTACCTCGTTACGCCTGGTGTTACTACTGCTTGTCCTTCTACTACTCTAGTCTTAAGTCCACCACCTGAAGTAACTACCAAATCATATACATATCTGCCTGGAGATAATGCAGTAGTTACAGTATCTGTTAAAGATAATGTTACCTGACCATCTGTTGTTGGTGATGATATAGAAGTAGTGAAAACAGCACTTGAAGACGAAGACTCATATGTTTTTCTTATTTGTGCGGCCGCAGTATAACCCGCTAAATCCAACGTGGTTCCGTCTACATCTGCTACGTTTACCGTGATTGAAAAATCTGCGCCTTGGTCTATAAAAATGTTTGCAATAATGGCCATATAACTATTTAGTCCAAATTATAGTTGAAATTGTGCAGTTGGAACAGATTGGTGAATTTGTTCCAATGTTCCACTGTCGTTTACATAAACTTTGTCTAATTTTCTTAGTGTTCCACCGTCATTTACATAGACCCCTTTAACTTTTGCTACAGGGCCGATAGCTCTAGTTGCAGTATAAGTTGTCTGATATATGTAAGGTTGTTGGAATGTATATTGTGTTGTGTAAGGAACCTGATAAATGTTAGGTTGTCTTCCTTGTGCAATAAAAGGTTGTTGACCAGCTACAGGGTTCCTATAAGTTCCAGGCTGTCTGGCTGAATATGTAAACGGTGTTCTACCTGTCGCCTGATAATTACCGCCTGGCGTTCTTGCTTGATATGTAAACGGTGTTTGACCTGTTGCCTGATATATTGTAGGTGTTTGACCTTGTCTAGAATAAGTAAATGGAGTTTGTCCTTGTCTTGCATATGTTCCAGGCTGTCGAGCGTCTGCTATTGTAGGTTGTCTTGCACTTGCCTGATATTGGTAAATAGTTGGTTGTCTTGCTTGTCCTATTATTGGATTTCTTGCATTTGCCTGATATTGGTAAATAGTTGGTTGTCTTGCTTGTCCAATACTAGGTTGTCTCTGATTTGCCTGATACTGATATATACTAGGTTGTCTTGCCTGAAATGTAAACGGTATCTGATGTTGATATGTAGACGGTTGTTGATAGGGTTGTTGTCCTATAGAAGGTTGTCTGCTTGCATTCCAAGTAGCCATTATTTGTTATGCACTATGTAGTTATTAACTACATAAGTGTCATTCCCCGATGGTGAATCTGTTACGTCTAAATTATAAACCGTGATAGTAGCGTGTGTAGCTACAGTCAATGTTGTTACTTCCTCTTCTATTGTATCCCCGTTTGCATTTCCAGCGTCTTTTAATAGTTTATCTCCTATTGCAAGTTCTGTTATATTTAATTCAGGGTGTAGTTTTTGTCCTTCTGTTGCATCACATGACTTCCAACCCTCTGTTGTAAGTATAGGGTGTCCACTAGTTGTTACTAATTCACCGTTAATAGTGTATATTGGTGCATCAGTGCAGTCATGAGTTCGCAATTCTTTAACTGCATTTACAATACCGTCTTTACCAATTACTGTATCCCCTACCTGCATATCCTCGATATTCTTAGTAGTATTATCTTCTAATAAAACTTTACTTCCAGCAACAAAACAATAAGGAGACCAATCACATACAAGTCTTCCATTAATATTAGTTCCATGTTGACCACCCGTTAAGTTGGGGTAATTTGATTTAATTGCAGTACAAGTCATATAATAAGTTTGGTTCCTCTGCCCGCCACTGGGAACAGCAAAACCTTCTTCACATTCCCAAACCAATTCTTTATAACCCTCATATGCATTAGATGTATTAGAACCTGATGTTGTAGTTAATGGAAGAGAGCCTGTTGTTGCTGTTGGAGATAAAGACCCTAAACTTAAAGAATCTGGCCATATACTATTCCAAAAACTCCATTGTTCTACTAATCTCCAATTAGATGTATTAAATGCAACGTTTCCTTGTGTAAGGTACACTAAAGAGTTTTGGTTAGTTGTACCACCTAAAAGAGGGGAAGAAGCAGTAGAAGACCTTTTTACATACCAGTATGCATATCCATATCCATTTGAGTGTCTCCACCAGTATACTCTCCACAACACTCTAATAGCTCTCCAAACAATATACTCATTAGCTGACTCATATGCATATACTTGTGCTGTAAGTGATTGACCTGAAGGTGTGTGGTCTGTTTTAGTATGTTGTATTCCACTTCCCAAAGAATATTGTACGTTAATAGAATTTCTAGCACTTGTTTGTTTATTTGCAGGATATGGACTCCTTCCTTGTGCAATAAATGGGTTTTGTCCTTGAATATTACTTCTAGGATAGGTAACAGGAGTTTGGACATTATGAGTAAATGGGTTTTGTCCTTGAATATTACTTCTAGGATAGGTAAACGGCTGTTGGTGTTGATATGTAAACGGGTTTTGTCCTTGAATATTACTTCTAGGATATGTAAAAGGTACTCGGTGTTGATATGTAAACGGTGTCTGACTATTTGCAATATAAGGATATGGTTGTTGTGCATTCGCAATATATGGATAAGGATTTTGTGCAGATGCAGGATACGGATACGGTTGTTGAGCGTTTGCTATATACGGTTGTTGTGTAGTCCCTATATACGGATATGGTTGTTGAGCAGCTGCAATATATGGAGTCTGATTACTTACAGGAGACCTAAAAGTATAAGGCGACCTATCCTGATAGGTATAGGGTGTTTGAGAGTTTGCGTTTCCTTGTGCATCATATTGTGCAGTAACAGGAGTTGTTCCTATCGCAGGTTGTCTTGCCGTGTACTGTTGTTGAAAAGTAGTACCAGTGTTTATATATATTTCTTTAGACATAACATAATCTTATATGACGAACCATAAATGTCCTGTCGCTGAACTTCCAACACCTGAAGGGGCAGAACTTACAGTTTCGTAATCGAGTTCAATTTTTCCACTATTAATAGTTAGTCCGTTTGCATGGTCTGTTTTTATTACCCCTGTTCCACTAGTATAATCAATTCCATCTCCACCTGACAATGCACCTCTAGCATCTGCTTGTGTAAATGTTGCAGCTGGGTTTGTGTTTGTCCATTCACTAGCAGAATTATCCCAAGATAATACTTGTCCGTCTGAAGGTGTAGCTGAAGCACCAACATTTGCTAAGTTCTGTAGACTATGACCACTTATTGATGCAGTAGTTGAGGAAGTTGTCGCATTACCTGTTAATGCACCAACAAAAGTTGTTGAAGTTACACTTGAAAGACCTGCAATAGTTGTCTGACTTCCACCTAAAGGAATTGCAGTTGTACCTACAGTAGTAGTTGTGTTTACTAGGTTATCATTTGTAACAGTATTGTTTGCAATAATTGTTCCAGTAACTGTATTAGTGTCTGAAGTGTAAACTCCATTTGTTACTGTATCTGCATTACCGTTTAAATCCCCTACAAATCTTCCACTACCACCAATAGTAATACTTTTATTTGCAACAAATGCCATATCATCTTCTACATATGTTTTTCCTGCAAGTTGAATTGTGTAACCACTTTGTAGTGTTGTAGTTTGGTTAGGAGCACCATCTCCATTTAAAATAACACCGTCATCGTTAGTATTATAAATTGTTTTGTTTGATGTCTCTGTAAAGAAACCCCCGCCACCACTTGTTGACGCTTGAACTCCTAGATAAGAACCAGTAAATGAATACACTACAATCTTATCACCTGCACTTGCACCTGAAGTTAATACAACGTTTGCATAATTTCCTTGTGCATCTTGTCCAGTAATATTGAAGTCTGTTCCTTCTAATAAGTGAACACCGTTTTTAAATACTTGGATTCTATCCTTTCTCATTAAAAGAGTGTTATTGAATGCATCTGCACCAGTAAATGTTACTTGAGAACCAGTCGCAGTATAAACAAACTCTTGGAAGAAGAATGACTTGTCTTCCAAACTGTTTAATGAATCTACAATAGTTCCAGTTGCAGTTGTTCTAAGGCCAGACTTATCTCCTACGTCTATCGCAAGTTCGTTATACTTCTTTCTGAAGTCTTCTAGTGTACTGAATTGGTCTACTGTTTTAGCCATTTACCTTCTCTATTAATGTATGTAATAATTCCTTTATTTCACCAACTTCATTCTTTAATGTATTTATCTCGTTTCTTTGAACCTTAAATGTTTCTCTTCTTTTTTTATACAACTCATATGAGTTTGTATCACTACTAACTATTGCACTTGAGTGTTCATCTCTAAGTAAATTAGAATGCCCTTCTACCTTGACATATTCACTCATTATGCAATCGCAATACACCTAAGTGCAGATACCATTGGTACTACACAAGTATTTGTTCCTTGTCCTACAATCTTAATTGCAAATGCACTAAACTCATTTAAGTCATCTGCAGTAAATTCATATTCTTTAAAGTTTCTTGCATCTGCTTCTGTTGTTGTATCGGGAGCACCTGTAGTGTTGAAATACTTCCAACCTAAATCGTCAAATGGTGTCTCTTCATCATTTGTAAGAACTTTATATAATACTTTTAAATCTGTTGTTGGTGGTCTAAAGAAATCTGCTGTTACTCTCAGTCCTTGTGCAGGAGTCTTTAGAGATACCTTTCTTGTACAATATACCATTACATTAGAATCACCATCAGGTTGAGTAGAATCAATGTATGTAGTTCCTGTAGGTACATCTGATGAACTATTGATATTGTTAATTCTATTTGCAATACCTAAACAACCTATAGATGCAACATCAATAACTGGTGATATGTTTGGATTATTAGAATATAACTGTAATCCAACATTAAATGATTTACCACCACTCATTTCGTTTGTTTCATTGATTGGTGATGCAACCACACTTGGACTTGACAACCATGAATTATCATTTAGTGTAATCGCACTAGACGAAACATTCTTCTGATAAACTGTTCCACTAATAGAACCTTCAGGTGAATACATTGGAGTAGTATTAACTGTTGCACTTATTTTTGTTCCTTGAGATGAAACGTTAGGTATCATTGTATGTAATGTATCAAAGTAGTAATCTCTTGTTGCAGTTGCAACTTTACCACCACCTACTGTTGATTTATCTGCTTTATAACCTGATTTAAGGTCATATGCAGATAAAGAAGGAGTTATGCAGAATGTATCTATTCCGATATTTTTAATTGAAGTGAATGTTGCGTTTATAGCTTCAACTGGTATTCCACCTAGTGTATCTCCAATAGTGTCAACAGCGATTGTTGCATCTGCAGTTCCACCGTCAAAGTTTGTAACTGATAATGTATCTGTTGCAAGGTATCCTGAACCTACTGCAGATATAGTACATGAAGATACAGAACCACCTGTTACAGTTATATCGACTGTACAACCCGTTCCTGTTCCACCTGTAGTTGCAATACCTGTATATGCACCGTTACTTGGTGTTCCTGATACTGAAGGTGCTCCTATTGTTAATACAGAACCTGTACTATCCCCAGTTACACCTGCAATAGTAGTGTTTGACTGAAGGTGATACATACCGTGTGTATAACTGTATACTTTAACATAGTCTTGACCTGAGAATGTTTGTATTGGGTTTTCTTGTAACGTCTGAGCAGGTAAGGCCGCATTGTCAAAAGAAACCAAAGGTATCTTAGTTGTATCAAAAGAACAACGTTTTAAATGGAATTTTAAATCATCTGTTTGTTCTGCAGTCCATGTACTGTTATTTTGTGATTTAAATAATGAACCTGCGTATGGTTGTTCTGCGATTGTTTGTCCTGTTGCAAGGTCTTTCTCACCCATTCTTGACACATAACACTCATATTTTGAAGAGTTAGTGTAAACTACGAAACAATACTCGACTCCATCGTCCAAGTATACTGGTGATTCAAAAGTAAATGTTGTTGCACTTGAACCGTCTGTTGAAGTGTTGACATCAGCAGGATTCTTTGTTACAGTAGAGAATGGTACTACTATGTTTGCAGGATAACCATTGTGCATTGTTCTGATTTCTACAGAAACAGGCATAGTGTCATCTTTAGTTGCAAAGTATACGTCTACTGAAGACATAAACATACCACCACTTGATTCAACCAAGAATGATTGTGCAAGTGGGTCTCTCCACCCTCTCATTTCTCTGAAGTCCTCAAACCTATCAGGTTCCCATAAATCAGCAATCTCAAGAGGAACTAAAGGTGAAATTTCAGGTGGGTCTTCTACTATTGGTGGAGTTGTATCAACTGGTATTGGTGGCGCCTCTGTATCTACTGGCGACCTGTTTATGTTCTCACCTCTTGTAACAATATCTCTTTGTTGTGTGTGATTTTCAAAAGTAACTCTTCCGTTTCTTGTGGAAGTGATTTCTGTTTGAGAAGCCTGTAATAGTCCTTGTGCTTGATACACTTCACTACATGAAGATGCAGGGTTAGGTAAGTTGTAATAACTTGCAGTAACCCTCATTTCTCTCATACCAGTCGGGAATCTTTGTTCATCACTATTAGGTAATTCAAAGTATCCTCTTAGTCTACCTTGACCGTCTGTTTTAAGATTTGAAGTAACTGTAGTTCCACCGTCTTGTGAATAAGTTGCATTGTAAGGTCTTACATATTTGTCTACTCTGATATTATCAAAGAAGAAGTAATGGTTTGTATTTGGTTTCAAGTTTAGACCGTCAAGTTCAACTGTTCTTGCTCTACAGAAAGGAATAAGAGTAACACTTACTATTCTATCCCCTCTAGTTTCGACAAAGTCCTCTACGACACTTGTTGTTACACCTGTTCTTGTTTGTGTTTCTACAGTTTCAGTAATCTCTCTAGTTACCTGTTCTCCTGCTTGCCATTCACCACCTTGTGAAGGGTCTCCTGACCATGAACCATTTGAAGTTGATTGTACTTCTGAAGATACTACACTAGGTTCTCCGACCCATGTTGTTTGCCATGAGTTCCAAACTGTTCCTAATGAATTTTCTACTGTAGATTTAATAGAATCAAAGTTACCTTCTCTATTGATTCTTACTTCAGGAAGTTGTGTAGTGTCTTGCCATATATCTGTTCCAGGCGTTAACTTTAATGTTCCCTGAAATGAGAATACATTATAAGGGTTAACATTACTTGTTCTAGAAGCCTTATCTGCATTTACAAAGGTTGTTTCTGTATATGGTAATGTAATTAAATCACCAGTCTTTTGATAATTTGTAGACCTTGAAGTGTTTAGTGTAATATCAAAGAATTGTGAATATGATTGAGGTCTCATTGCACCTGCTTTAGAGTCTATTGCAACTTGATAATCAGGGTGGTTTACATCACCAACCCTATGTCCTCTAAAGTTATCTACTAGGAAACCTGACTTAAATCTATCAAGTCCGTCTCCGTCTAAAATTTGTTTTGTTTGTGTATCTCTTTCTAATAGAGATAAAGAAGTAATTCTTTCTAGATTAGTAACACGATTGTTAATTCTAGAAATATCACCCATAGTAAATCTTCTATGGTCTTTAGACCTAACTCTTATATTTGATAATTTTCTTGTAAATGGTGGAACGTAAAGTTCAAACATCTCAATACTATCGTCAACTGCCTTAGGTTTAGTTGGTGATAATGAAGCAGTTCCTTCTGATATTTGGAACTTACCTGATTTATGTAAGAATACTTTATCATATCTACCAACGTAGAATGATATATCCCCAACAAAACTTGACCCTGTTACTGGTGTATCGTTTGCGTTAGCACTTGTTGCAGTAATACCTGACCTTGCAGCTTCAAAACTTCTACCTGTAGTGTAACCGAATGGTGCGAAAACAGCACCTTCAGTACTACTTGATAAGTTTACTGGATTTGTTGGGTCTTGTGCGTTGTTAGAACCAAAAGTAGTTGTTCCTAAAATCTGACCTACAACTGGTCTAAAGTCAAGTGAATCTGATAATTCGTATGTTCCATCAGGTTCTAATCCACCCAAGTCAACTCTACTTGGTGAATATACTGGAATATCTTTATATTCAATACTATTGTAAGAACCTACATCAAAGAAATCTCCTGCACCTGAAGGTGTAAAGTAATCGAATACAATACAAAGTTTATTGTTTGGTTTTGGTGAACCAGGCTTCAATACTAGTTTTGCAAGGTCATAGTATCCGTCTCTTTGACCATTATCAAAGAAATATCTTGAAGTAATATTGGCACCACCTGCAGATACGTTAGTTAATGTTGCAACTGCACCTGAAGTTTGACCAACTACACTTTCGGTATTTACTAATGTTCCTGAAATATAATAGAAGTATGTTGTTCCACCAGTCGCAATAATAACTGCGTGTGCATTAGAAGTTTGACCTATAACAGTTTCATAGTTTTGGAATGTTCCACTAGATACTGTAAATGTTGCACTTGGTGGTAAAGGTGTAACTCCACCTGTTCCTTCATAAATTCCTCGAATCTTATGTACGTCTGAAACACCTAGTGAAATTTCTTCATCATCATATGCAGTTCCGTAGTATCCATTAGCAGTTCTTGCACTTTCTACTCCAAGAACTCTTGCACTTCTTAATGTTTTACTTCTTGCAACTGGGTCTGTAATGTTTGCAGTATATGTAACTTTAAGAATTGCACCATTATCATTACTATTAAATCCGTCAATAGTTAGTGTTTGGTTTGAACCTGAAGTACTAATATCGTTTGAATCTGCAAAATCTTCTATGTTTAGAAGGTCTCCATTGTTAATTGTTCTACTACCATTTGAAGATTGTTCTACAACTGCCATTGTAAAGTTATCGGTATTCAATGCACCAAAAGTTCCACCTTCAACAGTAATGGCAATAGATTGTGAACCTATTGTTGCAGTTGCTTGTCGTCTTACTTGTACTGATTCACCAGTATGTGTTTTAACAAAATCTCTTGGCCATGATGCGATTGCAGCTGTTTGGTCTTGATTAAATAATCTTACCCTTCTTCGTGTACAATTTGCTTGTGTCATTGCAGTACCACTAGCAATTCCAGCAACTGTATCACTTGTTACACTTGAAACAACTCTTTCAGCACCACCACCGTCAATAATTATATCACCCTCTTTAAGTTCTGTAGTAAACTTAGTTCCGAAACCTGTTAATGCAGTCCCGTTAATTGAACATGAACCTGTTAGTGTATTATCTTGGTCTGCATAAATGTCTGCAGTAAATATTTCTCTTGAACCCTGATTAGGTGTTTGGGTAACTGACCTTGCACGGTCAATATTATATGTTCTAACTGCAGTAACGTTTGCGATTACAGCAGTATCTGTTGTTCCTACTGCAGATATAGCGTCTGCATCTGTAAATGTTCCTACAACGTCATGAACTAATATAGATGCACCACCTGATGCAACTGTATTTGCAACTATACCTGTTGCACCTGATACTGAACCAACAACTTTATCACCTACAGTAAAACTTGCAACTGAGGTTGTACCTGTAATCTTTGTAAACATCTTAATATCGAAAAGGTACAGTTGAAATCTAGATGCATCAGTATAAACTCCTGAAGAATCTGTTCCTGTATCTAAATCAATATTTCTTATTCTTGCAAATCCAATCTGACCTGAAGTAGGTTTAGTTCCTGCAGAAGATATTACAGAATCCCATAACTCTATTGGTTTGAATGGAGTAATTACATCTGTTCCTGATTCATTTCCGAACTCAGGAAGTGAGTGTGAATTTTTAATCTTAATGTAATTACCTATTCTAATAGGTGTATTTGCGTTATCTAAAGTTGTGGTGCTTCTAGCCTTATTAAATGAAATTGTTGAAGTCCCTACCTTATCAATCTCATAACCTTTAACATATGCTTTACCAGGCGACACTTGCATAACAAATTGTGATTCTTTACCACCATTTACTTTAGTGTAGAAACCTCTGTTTGTAGTGTCGTCTAAATGTTCTCTTAAACTATGTGTAAATTGTTGTGTAACGAAATCACCATTCGCATCGAATGTTCTTCGTGCCAATGTGTTTTCGATTGCACCGTAAATTGGTTTGTTAATTGCAATTTCAATCTCACCTTTATTAACTCGAATCAATTCAACGAAATCTGTATCGTCTGTAGTAGTAAGTGAGTATTTACTTAAAGTAAGTTCAATTTTTAATCGGTCTGCACCAGTTGAGTTCTCGTTTGAAGTACCTTGTGAGTTATCTAATAAAGAAGTATCAGTTGTTGAACTGATTAGTGATTCCGTGATAGTAAGACCAATTCTGTAAGAAGGTTTACTTGAATATTTTTCTAGAATAAGTTCTTGTGCAGGAACTTTAATAAAGAATCCTCTTACAAATATAATACCTTCTTTAATGTTTGCAATAGAACCTATTCCATTAGGGTCATCTGCATCTGTTTTTGCTTTGACCTCAAACTCGTTTAGATTTGAACCAACAGCTGAAGGTGTTCCGTCTGCACCTAGTGTAACTTCTTGTATTTCTTCTGCAGGAGTAAATGTGAATGAGTTTCCACTATCTGTTCCTTGTCTTACATATTTTACAAAAAGAGTAAGTGCATCATCTGAAGTTTCTGCAGAAGTTGTTATAACTTGTGCAACAACACCTGAAGTTTTACCTTGATAATATTTTCCGACTGATGCAGTTCTATATGTTTCTACGTTTGCATCACCACCTGAATTTGGGTTTGCAGATTTTACTTTTACAAAATAAAGTTCTAAATCCAATCCTGATTGACCACCTTGTACAATAGAACCTTCCTTGAATATATGGTCTCCAAACCTTTCGATTTGGTTTTGTAGGATAGATTGGGACTGAATTAATTCACGAGATTGTAGCGCTCTACCTGAACGATATAGTACCTTATGAAAGTTTTTATCTTCCGAAAAATCGTCATAATAGGGGGATACATTTAAATCTGTCTTTTCAGTCATATTCCTTAACTCTAAATTTTAGTTAACAGGGGAATTACTCCCCTATAATTACATTTCAATGATTAACTTAATGTCTTCGATTTGGTCTGCCGCTCTTGTTACTGCACCCCTATTCTCAACATACAATATCTGACCTGAATGTTTTACCACTTCAGGGAAGGCCGCATTTACACTTGATACAGTTCCTTTGTTTGAACTACCTAAGAATACGTTATTAGTAGCCGCAAAGTTTGTAAATCCACCTGCACTATCAGCGATAGGTATATGAGAAACAACGTTTCCAGTTATAGAAACAATTCTTGAGTTTGCAACACCCGATGCATCTGAAGCCGCACTTCTAATAACATCATCAACACTTAAATCAGAAGCGTCTGATACAGTCATTTGGTGATAAGCTGCCATTGAACTTGCAGTTGCAACTGTTGTACCAGTTGAGAATGGGTCTTGAACCAAACCAATTCTTCTGAAGTCATTATCAGTTGGGAAATCACCTGAACCTTCACCGAACTCTAATCTTGAGTTTACGATAACGTGGTTTCCACCAAGTTCTTGAACTGGGTCTGCACCATGACCTATTTGAGGTGATATGATACATTTAACTGTTGCACCACTACCTGAACCTATACCTGATAGACCTGAAGTAGTTGTTGCAATAATAATTTGTGCTTGTCTGTAACCTGTGCCTGGATTTGTAACAGTAATATGAGTTACCGCTCCACCTGCAACGTGTACTGTACACACTCCACCTGAACCGTCTCCAACGATAGGTACATTTTCGTATGCACCATCACCGTTAGTGTAACCTGAACCACCTGCAGTTACTACTGCATGGTGAACTCCACCATTTACTGCGTTATTTTCAACGTCCCATTGTGAGGAACCGTCATCTGAAGCAGCTGTTCCCAATGCACCAACAGAACCATCAATATCTGCTTTTGCACCGATTGTTTTAACTGGGATAAAATCGTTGGTTACGAATTTAATTGTATCTGAGGCAGTAACAGTATACATATATTTCCAAAGATAACCATACATAGTTGCACCAGTATCTGCAGTTTCCACTAAAGCTGTTGCAGAAGTTCCAGTTGGTTTAACTGTTGAGTTAACTGTTGCACCACCAGTTGCTCTTCCTGTTCGTAAACATTTATAAACATGATACTCATCTGTCATTACATAGAACTTTGATGCAAAGAGGGAATTTGCACCTGTACCCGATGAAGTATTAGTTGCACTAATATCATGTGCATATTCATCATACTTAGTGCCTGAAGTCCAATCGTATCTTGTTAATCCATGTGATACATCTGCACTACCAACTTTTTTCAATGCAGTCATATCTGACCATGCATCTACTGTCTCTGAAGTTCCATTAACAGGTGTTGGTGGTGAAGTGTCTGTCGGCCACGGGTGTGAACGACCTATAAAAACGTAAGTTGAAGAAGCACTTTCTCCAAAATCTTCTTTGAATTGTTTAGCGTTGTGAACTCTAAACTTTTCGGTAATAATTGCTGCCATTTTATTTATCTCCCTCGATATTTATAATACTATTTATGCATTACTGTTATTTATAACACTAGGCAGACTTAATGTATGCACTATATGTAATATTTGTTCTTTTTCTTTCTTGGTTTTCAAATTCAGGGACAAACATATTCGGATAATACTCTGTTAAGTCCTGCATTCTTAATCCTTCAGGGTTAGATACTTCACTCATTAAAGTACCTGTTCCAGTTTCTAATAAAATATCGTCATCACTTTCATCTTTTAAGTAATACGCAATATCATAAGTCTGTTGACCTGTAATTGTATTTAGTGAACGGAAAGTAGACCCTAAAGGAACATATGAAGTTATTCCAACCTCTGACATATCTTCTTGAATAAAGACTTGTCCTGTTTCTGATACGACTCTATCTCCGTCTTCAAAATACAACCCACCACTTTCTAGTTCAATACTTCTTTCAGTTGTGAAGTGTGTTATTTCTAAAGTTGTAGTTGCATCTTCTAAACAGATTAAATCAGTTCCGTCTTCAGTTATTATTTTTTCACCAAACTCTCCAACATGATAAACATTATCAACGTTTCTATCGTCCATTCTTAAATAATTTGGTACTGGTTCATCTAATATTAAACTACCGTCTTCCAATAGTAAATCTTCTTCAACTGGTGTGTATAATTGTATTACCCTACCTTTGTCTGAAGGTCTTCTTTCTGTTTCTATAGAAAGATAACCATTGTCTGCTTGTGAGAGACTAAGTGAAGTTTTAAGATTATCACTTGTAAAGTTTACCTGTCCACCCATACCACTATGAATAGAACAATAGTAATATAGTGTAGGTGTAGAATTTGTTGTAACAATTCTTGTCTCACCAGCTGTAGTATTTTGTGTTACACCTGTAGTGTATTCGGAACCACTATTATGTGTTCCATTTGAAGTTGTAGAGAATTTGAAAGGGTGAGCTGTTGGATACGAAAAGTCGTATGTTCTTCCCTTTTTAAGTTCTAATGTTTTTTGTTCTACTCCGTCAATATAATACTTACCACCACTAGCTGTAACACTATAGTGTGTTACTTCAGGTGTATAATTTCTTACTGCATTATGAACGGCCGCACTTGCGAATGAATTTATAACATTAATATTAATATGACGACTTCTCATCATGGAGTCGTACATCTCTGTTCCTTCACCAGTCTGAATACCGTCAACCATTGCGAATGATGATATTGAACCACCTGTTCTTGGGTCGGTATTAAATGCAGGTTGTCCTGCTTCTCTTAATATGGTAAACGGTGAATTAACTTCTGAGGATAATGTATAAAGTTTAACAATAGTCCTCTTGTATAAGTTTGCAACGTAGTTTTCTGCATCTACACTTTCTGTTATAACAATAACAGGTCTGAAAGTAGACTCCAT
>Ga0163111_10000768_pt1 | contig 19183 bp, 18 predicted proteins | sample CRUFie1St18metaG_FD_109645 | JGI IMG/M metagenome (GOLD analysis project Ga0163111, IMG submission 109645) | Marine microbial communities from the Costa Rica Dome - CRUD Field 142mm St18 metaG | ecosystem: Environmental > Aquatic > Marine > Oceanic > Photic zone | place: Costa Rica: the Eastern... | reverse complement strand
GTTTGCTGTGAAGGAACACCTTCAGCAGTTGTGTCAAAGCCTGAATATCAAGAACTTTTTGGAGCTGGTACAGATGGTGCATTGGCGTTGTATCGGCATGTTCATGATCACGTCCATGAACATAATAACACTTCTGAATAGGTAATAATATTATGCTAGATGATTTTATGACGCGTGCTACTATGGCTGGTATTGGTGTTGCCTTAACATCCGCCCCACTTGGATGCTTCGTTGTGTGGCGAAGGATGGCATATTTTGGAGAAGCCACTGCTCATGCTGCTATGTTAGGTGTAGCTCTATCGCTCGCTTTACAAATTTCTATTTTTGGTGGCGCGCTTTTGGTAGCCTTAATCATGAGTGCTGTGGTGACCCAGTTATCAGGGCGCAATTATGCAACCGACACACTTTTAGGTGTGTTCGCACACTCAGCTTTAGCTGTAGGTTTAGTCATAGTTTCACTTATTTCTGGTGTTCGCCTTGACTTGATGGCTTATCTTTTTGGTGATATCCTTGCTGTTTCTCGTGAAGATCTCACCATCATTTGGGGTGGTGTAGCTTTAATTTTTGCTCTTATCGCTTGGCGATGGGTCCCACTTTTAATTACAACATTAAACGAAGAGCTAGCTTATGCAAAAGGTTTAAATCCGAGACGGGAACAGCTGATCTTAACTTTATCACTAGCGATCACTATCGCGATCTCAATAAAGGTAGTTGGTATCTTACTGATTGCGGCAATGTTAATTATACCTGCTGCGGCCGCACGCAATTTTGCAAAAACACCTGAAGCTATGGTTATTATTACTTCAATTATTGGGGTAAGCTCAGCTATTATTGGCCTCAGGGGGGCATATATTTTTGATACGCCAGCTGGACCATCGATTGTGTGCGTTACTTTAGTTTTCTTTGTAGTACTTAGCTTTACAAAATCATTAATTAAGTAATAATTCTTGTCTTTTAAATTGTTTAAAATAACACGCCCCAAGCAACAAAAGGATTATTTAAATAGTTTAACTTACCGTAAGAAAATTTAGTTTTATCTATATTAGTTGTTATACCACCAGCTGCTCTTAAAATAGCGTCACCTGCTGCCGTATCCCACTCCATAGTGGGACCAAAGCGCGGATAAACATCAGCTTCGCCTGCCGCGATAAGACAAAATTTTAAGGAGGAGCCGATTGAAATAGTTTTATGTATCCCATTCTCAACTAACCAATTGTCTGTCAATTTATCTCTATGAGAAGCGCTCGCTACAGCTACAATATCTTCCAATTTGGGCTTTCTGACCAATAATGAGCTCTGATTAGATCTTGATTTTTCGATCGCACCTTCCCCATTTATCCCAACGAAAAGTCTATCCAATGCAGGCGCATAAACTATGCCCATAATTGGATTTTTATTGTCTATCAAGGCGATATTAACCGTAAAGCTTCCTTTACCATCTCGCTTTGTAAACTCTTTGGTACCATCTAAAGGGTCAACTAAAAAAAAGGTTTTGGGCGCATCCAGCGAATGGCTTGAGCTATTTTCTTCTGATATTACAGGAATATCTGGAGCAATTTTTGCTAATGCAGTTAAAATAATTTGCTCAGCGGCTAGATCAGCTGCGGTAACCGGCGAGCCATCTCTTTTTAAATCTACCTCAGGATCACTAGAATAAATCTCCATAATTTTTGCCCCTGCTTTAAGGGCTACTGGCTCCAACAATTTTGCTAATTCATTTAGATTCATATTTTTCGTTACTTGTACTTGTTAAAGAGCGATGCTTACTAACCTACATTGATATACTCTTTCAATGGCCAACTTAAGAATAGAAATATGCCTTCTTCTTTTTTCCTAAAATGACAATTGAAAATTTAAAAATTTAATCCCTCAATACACGAATTAAGTATTTAAACAATAATTGCGACTAATTATGTCGTATTTAAATAATATTGAATTTATAAAATAACACATTCTTAAGATTAAAAGATAGGGTTGGAAAAATTTATTATGGATAAAAATCACTCTAAGGAATGGAATTATCATCCAGACTTTCCGTTAGCTGATCCATCTCCATTTACACATTTAAATCAGCCAACTTTTTTATTAAAATGGTTCTATAAGAACTGGCTTTCTTTATCGGAACGGGTTCTTATGGTTATACTTGCTACATTTTTATGGTTGTTTATTTATCCTTCTTTAGAAGAAGCTAAAAACTTTCACTACGGCTGGATTCTTAAAACTTATTTCATAAATCTGATTTTGATGTTTTTGATCGCAGGGTCATTACATTATTTTTTTTACATTAAAAAAGGCCAAGGCAAAAAACTAAAGTTTGATAAAAGAGATTTAACTAGAAATAATAGAAATTTTTTATTTTCAGACCAAGTGAAAGACAATATGTTTTGGTCTATGACAAGTGGTGTCACACTTTTAACAGCTTTTCATGTGATAACAATTTGGTTAATGGCCAATGGATATACACCATTAACTAATATTAGTACAAATCCTATCTGGTTTATTAGCGTGATAATTCTTCTACCTATTTGGTCAGCCTTTCATTTTTACTGGATACACAGATTACTTCATACTCCATTTTTATATAAAAGATATCACTCTTTACACCATAAGAACATTAATGTTGGACCTTGGTCAGGTCTATCAATGCACCCGGTCGAACATCTTCTTTACCTATCTTCAATCTGTATACACTGGATTATTGCTTCTCACCCAATACATATAATTTATCATGTAATCTATATTGGGCCAGGAGCTGCTATGACACACACAGGTTATGAAGATCTTTTAATAAAAGATAAAAAAAAATTAGCTTTGGGTACTTTTTATCATCAACTACATCATAGGTATTTTGAATGTAATTATGGGAATCAAGAAATGCCTTGGGACCGGTGGTTTGGAACTTTTCATGACGGTTCAGCTACAGCTACCAAAGAAACTCGATTAAGAAAAAAGAGGATGTATTAAATTAATATTTCAGTATTATGCTTTATTAAAGTTTATGTGCCCTGAGAAAGTAATTTGAGTTTAGGAAAGTTATTATGAGTGACCCAAATGTAGTAAAATTGAGAAGAAATACGGATCACTGGATTGAGCGAATAGACTTGGCAGCCGCTTTTCGCTGGACTGCTAGGTTAAATATGCATGAGGGAGTTGCTAACCATTTCAGTTTGGCAGTAAGCGATGATGGAACGAAATTCTTGATGAATCCGGATCAAATGCATTTCAGCCGCATTAAAGCATCTGACTTGTTAATCATTGACGCCTTGGACCCCAACACAATGAAACAAAAAAATGCACCTGACCCAACAGCCTGGGGACTCCATGGAGCCATACATCGACACTGTCCTCATGCAAGATGTGCGATGCATGTTCATTCTACACATGCAACAGTCTTAGCCTCACTAGAAGACCCCATATTACCGCCAATTGATCAAAATTGCGCAACTTTTTTTAACAGATATATTATAGATAATAACTATGGTGGATTAGCGTTTGAAGAGGAAGGTGAACGTTGTGCAACTCTTTTAACTGACCCCAAAAAAAAGGTTCTCATTATGGGCAACCACGGAATAATGGTATTTGGTGACTCTGTATCAGATACCTTTAACCGATTATACTATTTTGAAAGGGCGTGTGAAACATACATTCGAGCATTGCAAACTGGAAAAAAACTAAGTGTTATAGCAGATGATATAGCGGAGAAAACTGCTGCCGAATTAGATGGATATTACGATAAAAATTATCGTCATTTAGAAGAGTTAAAATTTATTCTTGATGAAGAAGGCTCAAATTATGCGAGTTAATAATTAGTGACGATAAGCTAGAATGAAAATTAGCCTTTCTGATTTTTAATTTTGCGAAAAGCAGAAGTTTTGGTAGAAATCACACAGGGCAGTTATCAGATTAAGGTTTTATTATGAATAAAAGTGATTTCTGGAACAATATTTACAAATCTAAAGATATCGATGCTGTAAGCTGGTATACTGACCGACTAAATACTTCACTCGAACTAATAGAAAAAAATTGTTTTCAAAAAGAAAACTCCATAATTGATATCGGCTCTGGAAGATCTTCACTTGTTGATGACCTCTACACTCTAGGATATAAAAATTTAACTTTACAGGACATTTCTGAAGAAGCAATCAGTCAAACTTTAAAAAGGCTTGGCAAGTTGCCCATTTCGATATCAACGATATTTGGCGATATTTCACAGATAGTTATTCAAGAAAAGTTATTTGACTTATGGCATGATAGAGCAGTTTTTCACTTCTTAACTGAAGAAGCTCAACGCAAGAGTTATGTAAAGAACTTAAAACGGAGTCTAAAAAAAGATGGTATCGCAATAATAGCAACCTTTGGTCCAGAGGGTCCTGATAAATGTAGTGGTCTAAATACTATGAAATATGACAAAAATAAGTTACACAGGGAGTTAGGAGATGATTTTCAAATACTGGGAAGTAAAATTGATTACCATAAAACACCATTTAATACTTCTCAGCAATTTATATACTGCTGGTTCAAATTAAAAATTAATTGATTAAATCAATTACGTGGATAATTTTGATCCTCCCGCTTAAATAAATCTATTTTCTTCTCTTCAATAGTTCTTACAAATTTATGGCCTGATTGAACGGCCATAGCAATCAATCCAGGCTGTAAACAATCTCCGATACGTGTAACAGTTTCAATACCCATATCTTTCCAAGTATCTTTTTTCGTGGAAAGCTCATGCCATAAAGTATCGTTTGGGACTCGTGACGTCACTAATATAACAGTGTCACACTCTATATGCGAAATTTTCTCCGTAAATAAACACTTAATGGTCAATTGTTTATCTTGGTGGTTAAAAAGTTTTTGCGAAGTAATTATCTCAATGTCTAGATTCATTAACCTACTCTGAATTCGACTTTGTTCTAAAGTATTTTCTGACCATGCTGACACATTCGGAGTCGAGGAAATAAAAATGACTTTTCTACCTGTTTTTACCGCAACTTCAGCTAAAACACTTCCCATATAAAATCTATCGTCATCAAAAATAACAATCGGGCCTTTTGACATATCATCTGAAAGCTTGCCAGCCATAACATCATCAGGATTGAGGATTCTGTCAGAATTTAAATATGTTAAAGGAGCCCGATGTATCCGACCAACTGCATCTGAACGCCATGAAGCTCCTGTAGCTAAAACAATATTTTCAATTCCATAACTTAATAAGTCTTCCGAAGTTAATTTACTTTTTAGATATAACTCGGCATTTGAGACTTGCTGAAGTTGCCACATTCTCCAATCTCGCACACGAGACCATTCAGCTAAGCCAGGCAGCTTGCTTTCAAGAGTTACCCTTCCTCCCCAATAGTCAGCTGCATCGGCTAATACAACATCATTTCCCCTCTTTATTAAAGAAGTGGCGGCTTCTAGACCTGATGGGCCTCCACCAACAATCAGATATTTTTTTGAAACTCGTGTCGTTTTTAGTCTTTCAGGATGCCAATCTCGTCTCCACTCCTCTCCAACTGTTGGATTTTGAGTGCATCTCATTGGACTGTTGGTGTTGTCACCTGATACGCAAATATTGCAACCAATGCATTCTCTTATATCTTCCAAACGACCTTCGCTAATTTTTAATGGCAAGAATGGGTCCGCAATTGATGGTCTTGCCGCGCCAATTAAATCCAAATGCTTTTTTTTAATTAACTCAACCATTTTATCTGGCGAAGTGTAACGTCCGACACCAACCACTGGTTTTGTAGTTATTGATTTTACAAAAGATGTATAAGGCTCTTGATAGCCTTCCTTAGCAAATCTTGATGTTTGACTATCATTAGACCAGTCTGAGATGTTCACATCCCAAAGATCAGGTTCTTCGGCCAATGCAGTGATAATATCTTTACCCTCTTCTTCACAACGAAAGCCTTCAGGGCCCATTAGCTCATCGACTGCCAAACGAACAGCTATCGCGCAGGTGTCTCCAACTGCTTCTTTAGTATCCTCAATAACTTCCCTAAATAATCTTAGCCGATTTTCAAATGAACCACCGTACTCATCAGACCGATGATTGTGCCTAGCCAACAAAAAATGCTGCAACAAAGTCATGTCATGTCCCGCATAAACATAAATAATATCAAAACCTGCTCTTTTTGCTCGCTTTGCTGCATCTACGTGCCAGCGCCGAAAAGTTACAATATCAGTCTTGTCCATTTCTCGCGCTTGATAAGGATCATCATTTGACACTACACCATTGGAAGGCGACATAGGAGAAAGACGGGAATACCGGTTGGGTGCATTAATACCTCCATGAACCAATTGGATTGCCGCCAAACTATCGTGAGCATGAACTGCATCAGACATAAGTTTTAAATTAGGAATATCAGTGTCGTCCCAAAGCCGCCCCTCATTCGCTGCTGAAAGGTCAGATGAAGGATGAATTTCTGTTTCCTGGGTTGAAACAACTCCCCAACCGCCTTCAGCTTTAATCCCTCTCATACGCGCTTCTGCATTTGGGTAACGATATCCCATACCACTACAATGCGGCACTTGATAAAATCTATTGCGAGTCAGAACTGGCCCTATTTTAACCGGTTCAAAAAGAATATCATATTTTGAATCCCGCACTAAAAACCTCCAAAAATATATTCATATTATAATAAACTTATAAGTGGCGTTCAGCAATTCACAATTATAAAATAATTTACATATCTTTGAAAGAATTTTGACAAAAAATGAAATTGAGAATGATTTGCATTTTCATTGACACTAATACGAGATAACTTTACAATTAATCGATAAGTCATCAGAAAAAATAGATATATGAATAATCATTTTCAAAAAATACTATTCCTTATATTGTGCTTACTAATCTTCGCACCAAAAGCTGATGCAAAAAAATTTAAAGCAGTAACAACTTTTACTGTCATTGCAGATATGGCCAAAAATGTTGCAGGAGAAGTCGCTATAGTTGAGTCTATTACAAAGACAGGAGCCGAAATACATGGGTATCAACCCACGCCAAGGGATATAATAAAAGCACAAAATGCAGATTTAATTCTCTGGAATGGTTTAAATTTAGAACTCTGGTTTAGGCAATTTTTTTCTAATCTATCGAATATACCCAGCGCTACTTTAAGTGACGGAATTATACCCATGAGCATTAATGGAGGTGATTACGACGGGAAACCCAATCCTCATGCTTGGATGAGTCTGCAAAGTGCACATATCTATGTAGACAATATTAAAAAAGCGTTTAGTAAGTATGATCCGCAAAACAAAGAAATTTATCATAAAAATGCAGAAATATATAAAAAGAAAATCTCTGATACCATTCTACCTCTGAAGAATAAAATATTAGACATACCCATAAAAAAACGCTGGCTGGTCACTTGTGAAGGTGCTTTTAGTTACCTGATTAGAGATTTCCAAATGAAAGAACTTTATCTTTGGCCAATAAATGCAGATAACCAAGGCACGCCAAAACAAGTGAAAAAAGTTATCGATAGTGTTCGAAAAAATGATATTTCGGCTGTCTTCTGTGAAAGCACTGTCTCCCAAGCACCTGCAAAACAAGTTGCTCGTGAAACCGGTTCTAACTATGGGGGTGTTTTATACGTGGACAGTTTGACGGATAAAAATGGACCAGCACCGACATATTTAGAGCTTTTAAGAATCACAAGCCAAACAATTGTTGATGCTCTAGACCAATAGAACCATAAACTTAAAATTTTGTGAGTAGTAAAAAAGTGAATAAAAACAAAAATTTAGGCATAAATGTTGAAAACCTCACTGTAAAATATCCTAACGGGCATATAGGTTTAAATAATGCAAGTTTTGCGATCCCTGCAGGTAGCATAACAGCTTTGGTTGGAATAAATGGCGCAGGAAAATCAACACTATTCAAGTCCTTAATGGGGTTTTTAAGAATTAGTTTTGGAGAAATCAGTGTCTTAGGTTTATCGGTTCAGTCAGCTTTAAAACAAAATACCATAGCATATGTTCCTCAAGCTGAAGAAGTTGATTGGAGCTTTCCTGTTTTAGTGAAAGATGTGGTTATGATGGGGCGTTATGGGCACATGGGATTTTTTCGTAATGCTAAAACAACAGATCACGAAGCAGTAAACCGCGCTTTGGAAAGAGTAAACATGAACGAGTTTAGTGACCGCCAGATTGGTGAGTTATCTGGCGGCCAACGAAAACGTGTGTTTTTAGCTCGTGCCTTAGCACAAAACAGTAAAATAATCTTATTAGATGAACCCTTTACTGGAGTGGATGTTCAAACTGAAGATGCCATCATTAACTTATTACGCGAAATGAAAAAAGAGGGAAAATTGATGCTGGTTTCTACTCATAATTTGGGATCAGTTCCAGAGTTTTGCGATCGAGTGATCTTAATAAATCAAACCGTGTTAGCTTATGGTCTGACTAAAACCACATTTACTAGAGAAAATTTGGAGTTAGCATTTGGAGGGGTGCTGCGCCACTTTGTGTTGGGTGGCACAGACTTACATGAAGACGACGATCAACGCAAAGTCACAGTAATAACGGATGATGAGAGGCCATTCGTACTATATGACACCGAAAAACAGAAAAAAAATGATGATTGATATAATTCTTGAGCCATTCTCTTACAGTTATATGTTTAATGCGATGTGGGTCAGTTCACTAGTTGGGGCGCTGTGTGCATTTTTATCCGCTTATTTAATGCTGAAAGGTTGGTCGCTCATCGGAGACGCTCTGAGTCACTCTATCGTACCGGGTGTTGCGGGCGCTTACTTGCTTGGCCTGCCTTTCGCTTTTGGAGCATTTGCAGCGGGAGGACTTGCTGCAGGAACAATGTTATTTCTTAACCAACGAACGGGTTTAAAAGAAGATGCCATAATTGGATTAATCTTTACATCATTTTTTGGGTTAGGTCTATTTATGGTCTCACTATACCCAATGACGGTAAGTATTCAGACAATAATTATGGGAAATATTTTGGCAATTACTCCTTATGATACAATTCAACTGGCCGTAATTGGAATCGTTTCCTTGGCTATATTGATTGCTAAATGGAAAGATTTAATGGTAACTTTTTTTGATGAAAATCATGCACGGTCAATCGGTTTAAATCCAAATAAATTAAAACTAATCTTCTTTACATTGTTATCCGCCTCGTGTGTTGCTGCTCTTCAAACAGTTGGCGCTTTTCTAGTAATAGCAATGGTTATTACTCCAGGAGCGACAGCGTATTTGCTAACAGATAAATTCCCCAGATTAATTTTAATCAGTGTCTTTGTCGGTTCAATGACAAGTTTTATTGGAGCATATTTAAGTTTTTTCATCAATGGAGCAACTGGTGGCTTAATAGTATTATTACAAACATTTGTTTTTTTATTCGCATTTTTCTTTGCACCCAAACACGGATACTTCAAATTTCGTAACAAGTCGAAATTGGCTCTGGATAGAAAACCATGGTAGATATCATTTTAGCACCTTTTGAATTCGGATTTATGAACAGGGCATTTTTTATCATGTTCATAATCTCTCTCCCAACAGCCGTATTGTCATGCTATCTTGTACTGAAAGGGTGGTCACTTATGGGTGACGCGATTAGCCACTCCGTACTACCCGGAATAGTTATCGCTTACTTAATAAACATTCCATTGATTATTGGTGCATTCTCAGCTGGAATGATATGTGCTCTTACAGCTGGTTTCTTAAGTGAGAATAGTCGAATAAAACGGGATACTGTATTGGGTGTCGTCTTCTCTGGTATGTTTGGCCTCGGTATCGTCTTATATACAAAAATTAAAACTGACGTACATTTAGATCATATTTTGTTTGGAAACATGTTGGGGATAGATATTAACGAACTGTTCACTGCTGGCCTGATTTCATTAGGTGTTTCATTATTACTCTTGGCAAAAAGAAAAGATTATCTGTTAACCACATTTGACCCAATTCAAGCCCAAGCCTCAGGCCTTTCCGTAACAATATTACATTATAGTTTACTTGCCATGATTTCCTTAACAATTGTTGCAACGTTATCTGCAGTCGGATTAATACTATCTATCGGTCTTATTATTGCTCCTGGCTCAATTGCATTTTTATTAACAAAGAGATTTGAATTAATGGTATTAATTTCTGTTCTCGTAACATGGGCCTCAAGTTTTATTGGACTCTACATTAGTTTTTTTATCGATAGTGCACCTGCGCCAACAATAATATTAGTGTTAACAAGTTTTTTCATAATCGCTTTTATAAAAGCATCGTTCACAAAGATTAAAACAGTTGAAAAATAAAATCTGTGAAAACAAAAAATATATTTGCAACTAATTAACTTTTGTTTAATTTTTCAATAAATTGAATTTACTAAGGGCATAGTTTACTTAAAAATCACAACTTATTTAGATTCAGGACAAACAATCAATGACTGAAAAAATAATAATTCGGCAGGCAGACTTTATTCTGACCATGGATGATAAACGAAATGAATTTCGTAACCAAGACATTAGAATTGCAAACGGTGAGATAACTGAGATTGGTAAGAATCTTTTATTAGCTGACGAAACGCGTGAAATTAATGCTCGTGGCTGTGTCGTCACTCCAGGACTTGTGAATACACATCATCATTTGTTTCAAACATTAACTAAAGCAGTACCGGAAGGCCAAGACGCACTATTATTTGGCTGGTTAAAAACTCTTTATCCTATCTGGAGTAAGTTCGGTCCAGAAGAAATTAGGGTTTCAGCGATGACGGGACTTGCGGAATTAGCACTTTCTGGCTGCTCCCTAACGTCTGACCATTTATATTTATACCCAAATGGTTCTCGTCTTGATGATACAATCGATGCTGCAAAAGAAATTGGAATACGCTTTTCTCCCACTCGAGGTTCTATGAGCATTGGAGAAAGCGATGGAGGCTTACCACCAGACAGCTTAGTTGAAAAAGAGCATCTTATACTAGAGGATTGTATTCGAGTAATTGATAAATATCATGATCCTAACCCAGCATCATTTATACAAATCGGGATTGCACCATGTTCTCCCTTCTCTGTTTCACAGAATTTAATGAGAGATTCTGCTCTACTTGCACGAGACAAAAATGTTTACTTGCACACTCATTTAGCGGAAAATGACGAGGATGTAGCTTATTCAATTGAGAAATTTGGTTGTCGTCCTGGACAATATGCAGAAGACTTAGGCTGGGTAGGGAACGATGTTTGGCATGCGCATTGTGTGAAACTAGATACTAAAGAACAAAAGCTATTTTCGAAAACTCAAACAGGAATCTCGCATTGTCCATGTTCTAATTGTAGACTTGGCTCCGGTATTGCACCGATAAAAGAAATGAGAAACATTGGTATTCCAATTGGTTTAGGCGTTGATGGATCTGCTAGCAACGACTCTGGAAACCTCATAAACGAAGCCCGTCAAGCAATGCTAATGCAACGTGTTTCCTCGGGAGCAGATGCGATGAGCTCTAGAGAAGCCCTTGAAATAGCGACTCGCGGTGGCGCAGATATTCTCGGCAGGCCAGAATGTGGTAGACTAGCTATAGGTAAAAGGGCTGATATTGCTATTTGGGATGTATCAGGTTTAGAAAGTGCAGGAAGCTGGGACCCAGCGGCCATTCTATTGGCAGGTCCTAATCAAGTTAAGCATCTCATAGTAGATGGAAAATTTGTCGTTGAAGAAGGTCAGTTGCTAACTTCAGATCTTGCAAAGCTTATAAATCTTCAAAATAAACTGGCAAAAGCATTATCCTAATAAGTGGAAATTATAATTTTAATTTATCTTGGATAGCTTTTAATTGAGTAACTAATGATACACCAATTCCACGAAAACGGTGGAAAGGAATTGGATTTATTTCAGTAAATGGTAAAGCTTCGTTTGGTAGTGAATCTGTAGCAGCCATTGCTAACCATTTACCAAGTAACGTACTCATAGCTACACCTCTACCATTGAAGCCTAAGCCAGCGTAAATTCCTTTGATGGGGTTATGAAGATGAGGAATAGCATCAGTTGTTATGGCAACTTTTCCACCCCAGCAAAACTCGATTTCATGGTTTTTTAAGGCAGGAAATAACTCTCCTACTTTATGAACTAAGTGTTTATACTTCCTGAAATCTGTCCTATCTTGACCGCTTCCGCGACCCCCTAAAACAAATCTACCTTTTTCATCAAACCTATAATAAAGCATGAGGCGCCGTGTATTCGAGACGGTATGTCCACCCGGTAAAATGACTTTTCTAAGATTGTCACTGAGAGGCTTTGTAGCAACTTGGAAACTATATAATGGAATAATAGATCGTGCTAAATTTGGCCAAAGAGAATTTCCACTCACTAGATTTGTATAAGCATTAGTACATAATATAACTTTATCAGCAATGATGGTCCCCTCTTTTGTTGCGATCTTCCAACTATCTCCAGTTTTTTTTAAAGATAAAGCAGCACTGTTCGAATAGATTTTAACACCTTTAGTCAAAGCAGCTGAAGCCAGTTCCCGAACATAAGATAAAGGGTTTAATGCACCACCACGCGGATCATAAATACTGCCAGAATAAATCTGGTGTCCAATGCGTTCTGCTGTCTCGTTCGCATCTAACAGTTTAGCTTTGACCCCAATTTTTTTTAACCATTCAACCCTTAATCGTGATTTATTTAGCATATTCTTATTTTCCGATGCGTAAATAAATCCAGTTCGTTTAAGTTCACAATTCAAGTTATATTTTTTTACTAAGTCGAAAACAAAATCAGCGCTGCTTTCTGTTGCCGAAAAGATGTGTGATGCTTTTTTAGGTCCAAATCTATTCAAAAGGACATCAGGATTAATCTTTAAACCTGGATTAACTTGCCCACCATTACGTCCAGATGCACCAAAACCAATTTCCTCAGCCTCCAAAACTATAACTTTGCACCCCATTTCACTCAAATGCAAAGCAGCTGACAGACCAGTAAAACCGGCCCCAACAATAACGACTTCAGCAGAACAATTTATATTTAATTTTTTTGTATCAGGTGCTGTTACCGCAGTGCGCATCCATAATGAAGTTTTAAATGTATCCTGTATAGTCATAGAAGCTCAATTAAATCATACTTTTCCTAAACTCAGAATAAGACGTTATTCCTAACTTCTTACTTATTTCCACTTCCCAGTGCACAGTTAACTGCTCTTTAAGCTTATTTGTTACATTTAAGGGAGAAAAGTTATCGGGTCTTGATCTAACTTTAGATCCATGCCCCCCTTCAGGCAAACCACATTTCTTATTTAAAGCTTTTTGTGTCCTATGCTCGTCAAATTTATGTTCATGCATCTTCATAAATGAATGCGATGAATATTCTTTTGTAAGATCAAAAAGAGCTTGAGAGAGCTCAATATTCAAAAATCTAGCAACTTTTCTAATTACACTATCGACATCTAATTTCATATTCTCATAACAAAAACTCAAGACATCTGGATCATCCTTTCGATGCCACCACGTTCGAAAATGGTGCCAGTAGTTTTCAAAACCTTCTGTTTCAAAAAATGCACCATTGGCAAAATCTTCTAAAGAAATACTACCACTTTCAAAGAACCAATCTTCCATGAAATTGTAATAAGAAAGTAAAACGTCACCAGGATCTCTGAAAATCACAATATATTTTGCGCCCAGTGGAACTTCCTCAGCAGTTAAATGGCTTTTAAATAATCTAGGTGAAAAATGCTGTTCATCCTCTAGATCAAGCCCCATATCAAATGCTACTTCCATCCATGGTACGGCTATAGATATTTCATCGAAGGTCATATCGCCATAACTTCTTAAACAGTGCGCAATTTGTTGCATCCACGTGGTGCCACTTTTTGGGAATGTAGTGATAATCACATCAGTTGAAGATGGCCTAAAAGAATAACAGTTTTCCATAGACTCTTTACTTAAAAATCTTTCCATTATTTGTAGAAATTCGTTCATGGAATGTGCACGCTTTAATTTGCTCGAACTACTCATTCTCATCTCCTTATAAATGAATTAAGTTCTTTGCCTCCAAATGGGATTAGACCAAGCTTTTTTACCATTCTTATCAATTATAGTAATCCTTAGCCATTTTGCATCATCTGGCCAGCGAAATGGAAAAGTAACATCTGTTAAATTTTCACCTAATTCACTTAATGTACGACAGCCTGAGCCTTGTACAATTATAGCCGAAACAGGACTAGATTTTACGCAGATTTGATGATCTTCCACGGTTAGATCATAAAAATCTGGACCTGTGGATGAATAATTTGCCCCAGCTTTCAATGCTGCTAGTATTGCCTCGGGTGTATTTTCCTCAGATTTAACCATCACCCAACCACCAAAAGCGTCTAAATTACCAGTTCTAAAATGTGCATCATCAGTTGCAATAAAACTAATTTGATGACCTTTGCTGAGCAAAATATCAGCAGTGTGTAAGCCACGACCCCTATCACACTCTACTTCACTACCGTGATTATATACCTCTACCGCATGAGCTGTTTTTATCGAAGCGGCATCAGCTTCACTCATCATTGACCATTCAGGATGGGCAATCGATACAAATGCACCCGCTTCTACAGCTCTTTTTGCTAATTCAGGTCCAGTTTCTTGATTTGCAATTGGCTCGAATCCAGGGGAATTTGAAGGTTTAAAGTTACTTGGCAATCCAACAGCCAATATGTGCCAAAGCTCCCCATTTTCCATAGCTCCTGAATGTAACTCAGCGCCCAAAATTGTCATAAACTTTGAACTGCGATATGGAGTTGTGTCTGCAATTGGGTAATCATATTGACCTAAAAAATGCTCCGTTAATGACAAAAAATCATAGCCCCTTTCCTTATACCTTCGACACACTTCGCCTAAATCTAAGGCTCCATCAGATAAGTCAGAGTGCGTGTGAATGTTACCTTTGAAAAATCTACCTGGATTAGAAAATGCTTCAGGGCGCATAAATTGTTCCTTTAAAAAATTAGAAATTCTATTAAGAAGTAACCTACCAATATATCCTTAAGATTATTTTTTAATAAATAAAGGTAAAAAATGAAAAATTTAATTCGATTATTTAATAATGAATTAAAACCAATATTTGGGGTGTTAATAATTTTAAATATTGTGGATCAAATTTTACTTTCAGGAGATTATTTCGCCAACTATATGTTGTTAAATGTTTTTATCACACTATCAATGATCTTTTTTTTGATAGAGTTAATTATTAGATCATATTCAGAAAAAAAACTTACGTTTTTAACAATTATAGATGCCATTGTCATAGCTAATTATTACTTAATAGGCATATTGGATTTAAGAGTTTTAAGAATTTTTCGAGCCTATTCTTTGTTTAATCAACATAATATATTATTCCCGGCAAACACTTTGTTAAGAACAGTATATCACCAAAGGTTTGCGCTTCTAGGATCTCAAGTAATGGTTTTCTCGGTTCTATTAATTTTTTCAACCTTGATTCATTTTATTGAAAGAGACGTTTATCCAGAAGCTTTTGGTAGTATCATATCTTCTATGTGGTTTGGTATAACAACTTTAACCACAGTAGGTTATGGGGACATCACACCAATAACCGGTTTTGGAAAAATTTTAGCAGCTTTAACAATGTTTTTAGGTATTGGAATGTTCGCATTACCTGCAGCAATATTAGCATCAGCATATTATGAAGAGATTCAAAAGCGAAATTTTCTCATCTCACTTGAAACAATATCAACCATTCCATTATTTGAAAATTTACCAGTCGGAGCAATAGGCAAAATTAATTCAAAACTTAATGCAAAGCTAGTTCCCCCTAACAAAACACTTATTTCGAAAGGTGAAGATTCTGATGCAATGTACATAATAGAGTTTGGATCAGTTGAGGTGCAATTAGAGAATCCAGTAATCTTAAGCACAGGTGATTATTTTGGAGAAAGAGGTCTGTTATTAAACGAAAAAAGAAATGCGACAATAATTTCAAAAACTGAAGTAAAATTACTGAAACTAAAGAAATTGGACCTTTTAGAATTAATGTCAGAACACGAGTCACTATTCCAAGAGTTAGCACAAACAAGTGCTAAAAGGTCCGGTGATAAAAATTGAACTAATCATCTGAATTTGATCCTATTTTTGAAATTCTCATCAATTGACTAGGATAAGATTTTATCAAGTTAACCGCCAAATCTATATCCTCATCAAGCCAAAAATCGTAGCTATCTGGGTCTAAAATAACTGGCATCCTCGTTGGATGAATAGACTTTACAATTGAATTAGGCTTTGTTGTGACAATTGAGAAAGTGTTAAATTCTGCATGATTTCCTTTTAGTTTCCCTCGAAATCTTTTCCAAATACCAGCAAATGCAAAAAGTTCTTCCGCTTCTAATTCAAACCAAACGCTAGCTTTATGACCTTTTTCATTTTTTTTAAAGGGATGGTATTCTGAAAATTTGCTAGCAGGGATTAAACATCGTCTTTCAACAAAGGAAGATTTCCAAAAAATAGACTCAGTAAGCCTATCATCACGACAATTATTAATGTATTTTGGAGCTTTATTTTTGTGCAATAGAACAAATCCCCACTTCATCATCTCTAGGGACTTACCCCCCTCTTGCCTTAAAACTACAGGCGCTTTGTAACCTGGAAAAATTGATTTTAGTTCTGGTAAATTGCCAGCTGATGGGTCAACAGAATTGATATTAAACCAATCTTTGACTTCTTGTAGAGATTTTTTTTGACTGTATAAATTACACACTTATTTCATCTTATTATATGACTAAATTACTTAGTTAAATCCTTCATCAAAGATCAAATTTCAACTTTATCGCATCGGCTAGTTTTTCTGCTATCATAATAACTGGCGCATTCAAATTTGCTGTAACGTTACTTGGCATAATTGAAGCATCAATTATTCTTAAAGCTTCAGTCTCGTAAACCAACCCTTCCCCATTAGTAACAGAATTATCGTCAATTCCCATTCTACATGTTGAACAAGGATGGTATTCAGTTGATCCATTAGCTTTTAGCCAGGCGCTTATCTCATCATCAGACTGCACCGAAAAACCAGGAGAAATTTCATCAGTCCTTAACTTATCGAATGCTTTTTGTGCAGCAATTTCGCGGGTTTTACGCAAGCCGTTGATCATTGCAATTTGATCGGTCTTCTCTTTTAAAAAATTGTACTTAAGCTCAGGGTGGTCTCTGGGGTTAGCTGACTTTAACTTAACCGTTCCTTTACTATCAGGGCGCATTAAACCTAAAGAAAACATAAATCCCCCACCAAAATTTGAGTCATTTCCACTAATTAAAGAAGTTAAAGGATAAAATTCATGTTGTAGATCTGCATATCTAATGTCAGCAGAACTCTTAAAAAAAGAACCAGTTTCACACATTGTGGAAGCGCCAAGGCCATTCTTAAAAAGTAACCACTGGAGACCAACTTTATATTTTCTCCAACCATTTAGTTGATCCGCCAAAGAAACTCCGGGGAGAGCCCCATACATTACAGCAGTAATCAAATGATTCTCTAAATTTTTTCCAACTGCGGGCACCTCAGCAACACATGATATGTCTTTATCTTTAAGATGAGAAGGACAGCCAACGCCAGATAGCAGAAGAAGTTGAGGAGTGTTAATAGCCCCAGCTGAGATAATAACCTCTCGTTCAGCTTCAAATAATTTAGTTTTACCATTTCTATCAGTCTCAACACCAACTGCTCGACTGCCATCAAACTTGATCTGGGTGACTAGGCAATTAGTCAAAAGGTTCAAATTTTTTCTTGAGACGGCTGGATGTAAATATGCTTTTGCAGTACTGCATCTTCTACCATTTTCGGTAAAACTTTGAGCAATATGGAAACCCTCATGAACTTCACCATTTTGATCTTCGGTGTAAGCATATCCCGCTTGCTCACCAGCTCGTAAATACGCCTGGTTTAATTTGTGATTGGCTTTAGCTGTTTCAATTTTTTGCGGACCAGAGCCGCCACGCCAAAAATTTGGACCTCTGTCAAAAGTTTCCATTTTTTTAAAATACGGCAAACAATCATTGAATGCCCAATTATTTAGACCCTTGTTAGACCAATTTTCGTAATCAATCGGATTCCCCCTGTTGGCCACCATACCATTGATAGAAGATGAACCACCTAAGACTCGACCGCGATGCTCCATTATTTGCCTATGATCACAATAAACTTCTGGCTCACTAAGATAAGCCCAATCTAAATCTTTGTGCCTAGCAGCCATAGAAAAAGCTGCCGGCATATTAATCAACAAACGGTTATCTGAACCTCCAGCTTCGATCAATAAGACTGTTACTGAAGAATTTTCAGTCAATCTATTTGCTAGAACGCATCCCGCTGAACCCGCTCCGACAACGATATAATCATAAATAGCTTTCTCCATGGGCTAGCCCTCCATGTACTTCATTAGTGGATCTGTACTATTTACCTTTTTAGCTCTTTCTAATTTTGCAAATTCAATCGCGGCTACTTCATGGTATGTCAAAATTTTAAGCAATTGAAGGTCATCTTTTGGAGCCATTTCTTCTAAATCCCCAAATTCAATTAGATATTTTGGAAAATTATCGCATATCCCGTCTATAAACTCTTCCCAAGTTAAGTGACATATTTTTTTTAAGCCTTCTCTTCCCATCTCTCTTAACAAAGAAAAATCCCGTGGCACCAAGTCATACTTCAGCAACAGAGGCTCAATCGCTTCAGCAGCATAGCTCTCCACCTTTGCCATCAAAAGCATCTTTTCTTTTTGATGAGGTTCCACGAAATGTTCCGATAAAGCGGTAAAATATCCCTCCCCCATAATCTCCTCTTCATAATAAAGAAGAAGAGTCTCAAGATATTGTCTTCTCAAATCCCTTCAACCTCAACCAGACATGTATGAGCAATTGGACCTTGTGCTAGTTTTGAGGTTCCTTTATCCGGCGTCAACATATTTGGATTACCATTTTTGCATGTACCATCTCTTAAATCCATCCAGGCACCAGTACTCATTTGCACTACCTTCTCCATCACATCAAAATCTATTTTTATTGCAGCTAAACATGAACCTCGTTTATTAAAAACTCGAACAATCTGTCCATCTTTTAAACCTCGCGAGTCAACATCGCTCGGGTTCATCAACAATTGCTCATAACCATTAATTTTTGCTGACTGGCTTACAGCACCGTGATCCAATTGAGAGTGAAGCTTATCTTTTGGTTGATTTGAAATCATATGTAAT
>Ga0163111_10000767_pt1 | contig 19237 bp, 13 predicted proteins | sample CRUFie1St18metaG_FD_109645 | JGI IMG/M metagenome (GOLD analysis project Ga0163111, IMG submission 109645) | Marine microbial communities from the Costa Rica Dome - CRUD Field 142mm St18 metaG | ecosystem: Environmental > Aquatic > Marine > Oceanic > Photic zone | place: Costa Rica: the Eastern... | reverse complement strand
TAATTGACCTATTATACCAATCCATCTTAAGCTCACATAAGTTGATTTTTTAAATGAATGGTGTTTTGAAGTTTCAAAAAACTTCATTTTTTAAACATCTAAATTTTGAACATTAATTGCATTTGAGATTATAAAATCTTTTCTTAATCCAACATCATTTCCCATTAAGGTATGAATAAGACTTTGATCTTTTTTAAGATCCTTAGAATATTGAACCTGTAATAAACTTCTAGTTTCTGGATCAAGTGTTGTATTCCATAATTCTTCTGGATTCATTTCTCCAAGTCCTTTGAATCTCTGAATATTCATTTTTGATTTTTCTAAATCAATTTCTTTACTATATTCTTTAGAACCACGTTTCATTTTTTTTAAATTTTTATTGTTATTTACAATATAATTTTCTAACTCTTTCTCGTTTTTAATGTAAATACCTTTTAAACCCTTATTAATTTTAAATAAAGGGGGCTGTGCTAAATAAATATGACCGTTTTCAATTAATTTATTAAAAGGTTTGTTGTTAAAAAAAGTTAACAATAATGCTCTAATGTGAGAACCATCAACATCAGCATCTGTCATAATAATTATCTTGCCATATCTTAAATCCTTTAAGTCAATTTCTTGTGTCTTTGGATCTAATCCCAGTGCATTAATTAATGTTACAATTTCATTAGATGAAATCATTTTCGATAAAGCTTTTGTTCTTTGCTCACTTCCGTTTTTTAAACCATTTTTTTTAATACCTAGGTCTTCTACATAAGTATTCAAAATTTTTCCTCTTAACGGCAAGACTGCTTGATTAGATCTATTTCTTCCTTGTTTGGCAGATCCACCTGCGGAGTCCCCCTCGACAATAAATAGTTCAGTTCCCTCTTGCTTGCCAATTTGACAATCAGCTAATTTTCCTGGTAATCCACTAAGTTCTAGAGCTCCTTTTCTTCTAACATTTTCTCGAGCTTTTCTAGCAACGTCTCTAGCCATTGCAGCTTGAATAATTTTAGCAAGAATAATTCTTGCTATTGATGGATTTTGGTCAAACCAAATAGATAATTTTTCGCTTATAATTGTTTCCACAATCATTCTTACTTCTGAAGAAACCAATTTATCTTTTGTTTGTGAAGAAAATTTCGGATCGGGAATCTTTGTTGATAAAACACAAGTTAAGCCTTCTTTGATATCATCTCCAGAAATTGCCAATTTATTTTTTTTTAACAGGTTATTTTCATTTGCATATTTATTGATAATTCTTGTCAGAGCACTTCTAAAACCTAGGACATGTGTACCACCATCTTTTTGAAAAATATTATTTGTATATGGAAATAAATCCTCAGAATATCCAGCATTCCATTTTAAAGAACACTCCACTTCAATATTATCTTTTTTGCCTTCTATATAGATCGGTTTTCTAAAAAGATCATTTCCATTTTTGTTTTGTAATTTTTCTCTTTTATCATCTAAAAAATCGACAAATTCTAGAACTCCCCCATCAAATTTAAATTCTTGAGTTTTTTCTTTTTTTTGAGATGAGTCTGTAAAAGCTATTTTTATACCTTTATTTAAAAAGGCCAGTTCTCTCATTCTTTTAATCAAAATATTCCCACTAAACTTCACAGAAGAAAAAATTTGTTTTGATGGCATGAAAGTAATTTGTGTTCCTGTTTCTTTGGATTTACCTGTCATTTTTAATGGCGCTTTTGCTTCACCATTGATGAATTCAATAATATATTTTTTCCCATCTCTGCTAATTTCTAATTTTAATTTTTCAGATAGGGCATTTACAACTGATACACCAACACCATGAAGACCACCTGAAACTTTGTAAGAGTCATGATCAAATTTACCACCAGCATGCAATTGAGTCATAATTACTTCTGCAGCTGATTTTTTTTCACCCTTATGCATATCAACTGGAATTCCTCTTCCATCATCTTTTACTGTTATGGTTCCGTCAGAATTTATTCTTACATTAATATTTTTGCAGTATCCAGCAAGGGCTTCATCTATAGAATTATCGACAACTTCATAAACCATATGATGTAGTCCGGTTCCATCATCAGTATCTCCTATATACATTCCAGGTCTTTTTCTTACAGCTTCAAGACCTTTTAAAACTTTAATAGAGTCAGCTTGATATGTGTTTGTATTTTTCATTTTTATGGAAAGATTTACTATAACATTTTTTTAGTATTATTATTCATTTAAAAGTATGAAAAAAAATAAAATTAACCTTTAAAATCAATGCTTTTAATCAATAAATTTTATTTATAAAGTTTTAAAATGTAAATTGTGGCGGAGAGAATGGGATTCGAACCCATGAAAGAGTTACCTCTTTACACGCTTTCCAAGCGTGCGCCTTCAACCACTCGGCCACCTCTCCATTTATACATCAATAAATCTCCAAGGATGAACTTTATAAGTTGTGTATTTTTTAAACCAAAAAGAAAGATATCTCTCAGCTAAATATGCATATAATCTTCCACTTTCATAATTCTTTAAATTATGAAATCCAAATTCTTTTTCACATTTAAATAACCACTCAAATAAATCATTAAACCATTTTTCAATAATTTTTTTTTTACTTATGAACATTATATGTGGATTAAATTGCGTATTTTCGTTTATAAATTTTTTAAAATCTGTTTGATCTTCTTCTTTGATAAAACTTATTGCTCTATCCAATACACCATATCCATGGTGCATATCGAAATGAAGTTTGATATTCCTCTTATTTTTATTGAATAATATTGAGGGTTTGTACAAAATATTTTTCCACCCTCTTTTTAAAAGTTTACTTATTTTTACATTTGTTAAATCAATGGGGTCAGTGATAATAGAATTATAATCTTTCCAATTTTTTTCTGGATTAGTTATCATGTGAGAAACAATATTATCTTTATTTATCTCATTATTAATTGAGGTTTCTTTTATCCAAAATCTTCTTTTTTGACAGAATCCAATCCATTCATTTTTTACAGTTGGTAATATATTTTTCCAAAACCAAAAATGAAATGTTAATTCTGAGTAGTATGACTCTTTAAAATTTATATTTTTTTTAGACGTTGGATCTAAATAAAAGGATGGGAAATTATCCTTACCAACACCAGCTAGGACATATTTTGAGTTTTCTAAAAATTCGATCCTTTTATTTGTTACACAGTAAATTGTTAATTCATCAGTATTGTTCATTTTTTTTCAATAAATGCTATCTCATTAAATCTTCCTTTAAAAATATTTATACTCTTAAAATTTTCTAAAAAATATTTTTTTTCTTGTTTATCAATATAAATTGATGAGAAATCTTTTTTTTCAATAATTAAATTTAATATATCTTTTAATGAAGGTTTTTCTTTTAACAAATTCATATCATCTCTAGTATTTGGAAAATCCAATTCTTCCACAATAAAAATTCCTCCTTTTTTTAATTTTGGAAATAACATAAATAAACTTATAATTTGATCTTTTAAATAATGACCGGCATCCTCAATGATCAACTCATACTGTTTTTTATGGAGTACTAATTTTTTTTGAATTTCTTTTTTTGAACTTGTGTCAATTCTAAAATTATTTATTCTGATTGACTTGTATCTTAATAAATCAGGATATAAATCACCAGTATCAATTACTGCATAGGGGAAAAAATAAAAAAGGGAGGCTGTTGCATTGCCTTTAAACGTTCCGAGTTCTAAAATATTTTTAATATTTTCTTTTTTTGAATTTAAAAATTTTTCATAAAATAAATTGTACTGATGCCCATCAATAAAATTTTTCTCTTTCTTAATTGGTTTTTGATATTGATTTACAAATTTTTCACCTTTATCACTATTAAAATTTTCAAATAGAAAAGACAAATTTTTTTCAAAAAGATGTTTATTTTTAGAGGCTTCAATATCTAAATTTTTTTTTTTTTCTAAAAAGAATAAATTTAACAAATAACTAATAGGTAATATTATTAATATATAAATCTTTTTAAATATATTAGATTTACCAATTCTATGTTGATAATAGATTTTAAAAAAAGTTTTAATTTTCATAAAATAAATTCATCAAAAATTTTTTTATTATCTATGATATATTTTGGAAAAGTTTCATCTATTTCAACTTTTTGATATTTATGACCTCTTTCGTATAGGTCCTCAAAATTTTCAATTCTTTTCTTTATATTATTTAAATTTGTAAACTTCTCTAAATTTAATTCTTGATGTGGCGAAACCTTTATCTTTTGTGACAATTTTTCTAAATTATACAAATTATTAAAATGCCAACCCCCATTTAAGTATAAATCTATATCTTTCTCTATCCAAAACTTAAGAAATGTTTTTTTTATATTTTTTGAGAGAATTTTTTTCCTTAAAAAATTAAAATCTTTAAGATCTTTTTTTTTTACTGCGCGAGTTCCCTCCCATGGTGACTCATATTTATTGAATATGTTTAATTTATAAACGTAAAAAGCTTGTAAAAAAATACCGTATTTTTTATTTAGTCTAAAATTTTTTAATAATTTTGGATTTGGAATTTCGTCTGAGTCTGAGAATAAAATTATATCGTCGTCTAAAGCTTCTTTAATTCCATTAAATATATAATTTCTCTGAATTTCCTCATTTTTCCAACCATTTAATGGATCATTAAATGGATCTTTCAAAACTAAATGTTTTACCTTTTTTCTGAATTTTTCATTTATTAAACTAAAATTTAATTCCTTTTGATTTCCTTTGTGATCAAATAAAGACTCACAAACTACAAATTTATCTACAACATGATCTAAAATTTCAAATCGTGCATTAGTAATCAGGTTTTCGTCGAAAAAAGTTATACAATCAAAAATTTTAAAATTACTCATTTTTTTCAATTACTACTAAGCAATTATTTGCAATATTCTTTTCATGAAAAATGTCAATTATTGAGAAATTATATGGTGTTTTTTCAAAAAAATTAATAAATTTATTTTGATCTTTATAATAAACATCTTCAATTATATATACACCATTAGTTGCTAAATGTTTGATTGAATTTTCAAAAAAACAAATATTTGCATTATATTCATGTAAGCCATCTTCCAAAATAACATCAAATTTTGATACGCCTATATTTTTAAACATTTTTTCAATAGAATTTGGATCTGTTTGATCTACATAAAAAGTTTTAATTCTCTCTTCATCTTTTAAAATACCTTTATCAATATCAGCACCATAAATATTTGCATTTTTAAAATAATCTCTCCAAGCTCTAAGAGAAGCTAAAGGTTTTCCATCTTTACCCATATTACTTGGGACTTCTGTATTATTAGTTCCCAATCCAATTTCTAAAAAATTTTTTATTTGATCTTTTTTTGAATTAAAAATTTTTGAATAATATTGAGCAAAATTATGATGGTTATTTGCTCCTCCTTTGTCGCTTCCATATAAGTCCATTAGTGTTTTTAATTCTTGATTTGTTTGGCCATATGAAAGGTAAGAATAATTAAGATTTTTTTGAGCTCCAAAAAATTTGGATTTGTATTTTATTTTTCTAATAATATCTCTTAAAAATCTCATGTCTTATTTTTCTTTGCTAATTTTTAATACACCTATAAATGCTTCCTGTGGGATTTCTACTCTTCCAAATTGCTTTGATCTTGCTTTTCCTTTTTTCTGCTTTTCTAAAAGTTTTCTTTTTCTATCAGTAGCACCACCACCATGAATTTTAGTAAGTACGTCTTTTTTAAAACCTTTTATTGTTTCTCTTGCTATTATTTTTCCTCCTATCGCTGCTTGAACTGGTATCATAAAATTATGTCGCGGAATCAAATCTTTTAGTTTTTCACAAACTTCTCTTCCAGTTCTTTGAGCAAAATCTTTATGTATCATCATGGCAAGTGCATCTACGGGCTCTCCATTAACTAATATACCAAGCTTTACTAAATCACCCTCTCTATGACCAATTATTTCATAATCGAAACTCGCATAACCGCTTGTCATTGATTTAATTCGATCGTTAAAATCAAATACCACTTCATTTAAGGGAAGCTCATAACTTAAAACTGCTCTATTGCCGGAATAACTAAGGTTAGTTTGTATCCCTCTTTTGTCTTGGCATAGTTTGATGATGGGGCCTAAATATTCATCAGGTGTTATGATAGTTGCTTTAATCCAAGGCTCTTCAATAAATTTTATTTTTGTTGGATCTGGTAAGCTAGATGGATTTTGTAAGTCAATAATATCTCCACTATTTAAATTTACTTTATAGACAACCCCCGGTGTTGTAGTAAGTAAATTAACATCAAATTCTCTTTCTAATCTTTCAGTAATAATTTCAAGGTGAAGTAATCCTAAAAATCCACATCTAAAACCTAAACCTAAAGCTGAAGATGACTCAGCCTCAAATGAAAAACTTGCATCATTAAGTTGTAACTTCGCTAGCCCATCTTTTAATTTTTGATACTCAGAACTATCGACAGGAAAAAGCCCACAAAAAACCACTGGTTTGCTTGGCTTAAAACCAGGTAAAGCGTCTACTATCGGTTTTGCTGAATCACAAATCGTATCTCCCACTTTCGTCTCAGATAAAACCTTAATACCAGTTGTAATAAAACCAATTTCACCAGCATTTAATTCATTGATATCTTTGGCTTTTGGAGTAAAAACTCCAACCTTTTCAACAATATAATCTTGATTGGTTGAAAGCATTTTGATTTTCATATTTTTAGTTATTTTACCGTTAATAACTCTTACGAGAATTACCACGCCTAGATATGTATCATACCAACTATCAACCAATAGGCATTTTAAATCCTCATTTAAATTTCCCTTTGGCCCGGGTAATTGAGTTACAATTTGTTCTAATATTTCCTCTATACCCTCACCTGTTTTACCTGAGCAAGGAATAGCATTTTCAGTATCTATACCAATAACATCTTCAATTTGTTTATTTGTTCTCTCTAAGTCTGAGGCAGGTAAATCAATTTTATTCAACACAGGTATTATTTCATGATTTATATCCAATGCTTGATAAACATTAGCTAGAGTTTGTGCCTCAACACCCTGGGTACTATCAACAATTAAAATGGATCCTTCACATGCATAAAGGGATCTGCTAACTTCATAACTAAAATCTACATGTCCTGGTGTATCTATTATATTTAAAATATAATTTTTTCCATTTTTAGCTTTATAATTTAACTTTACAGTTTGTGCTTTAATAGTAATACCTCGTTCTCTCTCAATATCCATAGAATCAAGTACTTGTGCTTTCATTTCTCTTTCTGTTAAACCGCCACATTTATGAATAATTCTATCTGCTATAGTTGATTTTCCATGATCAATATGGGCTATAATTGAAAAATTTCTTATATTATCAATCGTGGTCATTTATTTATTAGGATCGAATTTTAGCACCAGTTTTACTTTCAACTGTCTTAATTATTAAATTATTAATATTCTCTAAATCGTTTTCATTTAAAGTTTTTTCAGATGATTGAATTGTTACACTAATCGCTATTGATTTTTGATTTTCTGGAATATTTTCACCTTCGTAAACATCGAAAACATTTATGTTAGTAATCAATTTTGGATCAACATTTGAAACAACATTAATTAAATCTTGAGCTTTGATTTCTTTATTTACTATAAAAGCAAAGTCTCTTTCAGATTTTTGATAATCCGAGACTTCAAATTTAGTTTTTTGATTATTAAGTGTTTTTTTTGCCAATTTTAAATTATCTAGAAAAATTTCAAAGCCTACCAAAGACTCGGTTTTAATATCAAGCGTTTTTATAATGGACGGATGAATTTCGCCAAAATGAGCAGCAACTTGATCCTTGCCTCTATTTAAAAATAATCTACCTGACTTACCTGGGTGATAATAATTTGGTGTTTCATTATCTATAAAAAATTTATCTGAATTATATCCAGCTTCAACTAAAGTTTGAACTACATCTCTTTTTATATCAAACACATCAACATTTCTTTCTTTTTCAATCCATGATAATCTAGATTTTTTACCAGCTGATAAACCACATATAACAGTATTTTGTTCACCTGGATTGGACCCAGTAAAAATTGGACCTATTTCAAATATTGATAAATCTTTGAAACCTCTATCCAAATTTTTATTCATATAAATGATTAAATTTGAAAATATTGAATTTCTAAGAACTCCCAATTCTGAACTTATAGGATTTACAATTTTTATTTCTTTATTCTTGTCTTTAAAATGAGAATTATAATAAGCATCAGTAAATGACCATGTTATTGCTTCTAAATAACCTTTTGAAGCAATAGCTCTTTGTAAAAAATGAAACAATTTTTGTGTTTGAGTTAATGTAGACTTATTTCTTTCCTTGATTGGATCTATTATTCTTATTTTATCATAGCCAGCTATTCTCACTAGCTCTTCAACAATATCTATTTCCTGTGAAATATCTGGTCTCCAAGATGGTATAACTAATTTTAAATATCCTTTTTCTTTTTTAATTCCAAAACCAAGATCTTCTAAGATTTTAAACATCTCATTATTTGAAATTTTAAATCCAGTTATTTTTTCAAATAAATTAGTGTCAAATTTAATGTTTTTTAATTTGCTAGTTTTGATTTTTTGAATGTCAATTTTACTAATTTCTCCACCACATATTTCTTTAATAAGTAACGCTGCTTTATTTAATCCATTTTCTATAGATTGTGGATCAATGCCTCTTTCAAACCTAAATTTTGCATCTGTATCAAGATTGAGTTTTTTTGATGTACTTCTAATAGATCTAGGGTCAAAATATGCAGACTCTAGTAATATATTTTTAGTATTTAACTCTGTGCCAGTTCTGGTACCTCCAATAATTCCTCCTAAACCTAATACACCTTTGCCATCACTAATTACACACATTTCACCATCTAGTTTATAACTTTTGTTATCTAAAGCTTTAAATTCTTCTCCAGATTTTGAATTTCTAACTACAATTCCTTTTTCAATTTTATCAGCATCATAAGCGTGTAATGGCCGATTAATGTCAAACATTACATAATTAGTAATATCAACTATCGCTGAAATTGGTTTTTGTCCTATAGAAACTAATTTATCTTTTAACCACTGAGGGCTTTCAACATTTTTTACATTTGCGATATAACAGCTGCCAAATGCAATGCAACCCTGAGTTTTTTCTTTATTAATTTTTACTTTTACAGTTTGTTTAAATTTAGATTTAATTTTTTTTTCTTTCATATGTCTTAATTTTCCAAATCCAGAAGCAGCTAGATCTCTTGCTATTCCTCTAACACCAAGACAGTCTGGTCTATTAGGAGTGATCGATAAATCTATAAGGGTAGATTTTGATTTTGAAAAAAAACTTTTTCCAATACTTTTATCATATTTTTTTGATGATAATTCTATTATTCCATCGCTTTCATTGGATAAATTTAATTCAGACTCAGAACAAAGCATTCCGTAAGATGTAACATCTCTAATTTTAGCAATAACCAGTTTTGCTTTACTCTTTGGAACAATTGCACCTGGAGGAGCATATACAGTAATCAATCCTTCCCTAGCATTGGATGCACCACATACAACTTTTTTGATTTGTTTTTCCCCCACATCAACATCACAAACTTTAAGTCGATCTGCATTTGGATGTTTTTCTGTCTTTATAATTTTTGCCACTTTGAACAAATCAAGACCTGCGATCAAGTTTTCTACGCTTTCAACCTCAAGTCCAATATTTGTTAGTTGTTCTAAAAGCCTGTCTTCTTTTAATTTTGTGTCTAAATGATCTTTTAACCAATCAAATGTTATTTTCATCGACTCAAGCCTCTATAATTGGTTGGTACATCCAAAGGATCAAATCCAAAATGATTTAGCCATCTATAATCACAATCAAAGAAAGCCCTTAAGTCGTTAATGCCATACTTAAGCATAGCCAATCTATCAATCCCTATTCCAAATGCATAACCTTGATACTTTGACGGATCTATCTTCACATTTTTTAAAACATTAGGATGGACCATTCCACAACCTAAAATTTCAAGCCACTGATCACCTTCACCAATAACTATCTTTCCATCTTTTATTTCATAACCTATATCAACCTCTGCTGAAGGTTCTGTAAATGGAAAATGACTTGGTCTAAATCTCATCTTAATTTTTTTAACTTCAAAAAACTCTTTTATGAAATAATTTAAACATCCCTTTAGGTGTCCCATATTAATATTTTTATCTATATGTAAACCCTCTACTTGATGAAACATTGGAGCATGGGTTTGATCACTATCTGATCTATAAGTTCTTCCAGGTGCAATAATCTTAAATGGAGGTTTATCTTTTAACATTGTTCTTATTTGAACTGGAGATGTATGGGTTCTTAAGAGTTTTTCTTTTTTTTCATCAAGATAAAAAGTGTCATGCATGTCTCTCGCAGGATGATTGTCGGGAGTATTTAATGCAGTAAAATTATTATATTCATTTTCCACATCTGGCCCTTCCTCTACACTGAAACCTATTTCAGAAAAAATAGATGATATCTCGTCAATTGTTTGTGAAACAGGATGAATTTTTCCTCTAACAAAATTCCTTTCCGGTAAAGTAACATCAATTTTTTCTTTTTCCAATTTCTTATTGATTTCTTCGCCTTGTATCTCATTTATTTTTAAATCAATTAAATTTTGCAATTCATCTTTTAATATATTCAAATCAGATGCAAATTTTTTTCTTTCATTATCAGCTAAAGAACCAATTTTTTTAAATTGTGATGAGATTAATCCTTGTTTCCCAAATAGTTTTGACTTTATCTCATTTACCTCTGATAAATCTATTTTCTCTCTAAGTTTTGAAAGAAATTCATCTTTTATTTTTTTAAGATCGGACATCTTTACAGATTATTTCTTCAGTAAATAAAAACAATAGTGAAGATTAATTTAAAGCAGATTGTGCTTTTTGAACAATAGTTTTAAAGGCTTCTGGGCTATCGTACGCTATTTCAGCTAGAATTTTTCTGTCGATTTTAATTCCACTTTTATTTAATCCATTAATAAACTTAGAATATGTCAATCCTTCAGCTCTAACACCTGCATTAATTCTCTGTATCCACAAAGATTTAAAATCTCTTTTTTTATTTCTTCGATCTCTATAAGCATATTGTAAAGCCTTTTCCATAGCTTGTCTTGCAACTCTTATAGTATTTTTTCTTCTGCCCCACTGACCCTTAACAGCTTTTAAAACTTTTTTATGTTTAGCTTTACTGGTTACTCCTCTTTTAACTCTTGCCATTTTAACCTCTTAAACTGTAAGGCATATACGACTTAACAATTTTTCCATCTTGTTTTGACATCGTAGTAGTGCCTCTAAGTTTTCTAATTTGAGAATTTGTTCTTTTAATCATACCATGTCTCTTTCCAGCTTGAGCGGTTATTACTTTGCCTCTAGCTGAAATCTTAAATCTTTTTTTTGCTGAGCTTTTTGTTTTAAGTTTTGGCATAATTCTGCGAGGTTATACAAAGAATGATTTAAATTTACAACCTTAATTAAGGCTTATAATGGCTGAATTACCATGATCATTTGTTTTCCATCAAATTTAGGATGTAATTCTACCTTTCCGACTTCTTTCATATCCTCTTTTATTTTGGTCATCAATTCATTTCCCAAGTGAGAATGCTGTAATTCTCTTCCTTTAAATCTTATTGTAAACTTTACTTTATCTCCTTTTGAAATAAATTTTTTTGCATTTTTTACTTTAAATTCATAATCATGCGTTTCTGTAACTGGTCTCATTTTAATTTCTTTCAAAGCAACTATTTTTTGTTTCTTTTTTGCAAGATTAGCTTTTTTTTGTGCATCATATTTAAATTTGCCCATATCCATAATTTTACAAACTGGTGGATTGGCATTTGGAGCTATTTCAATTAGATCTAATCCTTGATTTTTAGCCATAGAGATAGCTTCATTAGTGCTTATAACACCAAGGTTATCTCCATCGCTACCAATTACTTGAACCTCTGGTGAAGAAATTCTATTATTAGATCTAGGGCCACGATCTTTAGTTCTTCTTTGAAAATAATTTTGCTTAAAATCTGCCACTTAATTTGATGATGCTTTGTTTAAAGCAGAAAATGTTTCTATAAAAATTTTTAGTTCCATATTTTCTTGTTTGTTTGAGTCCAATCTTCTAATCGTTATAGAGTTACTGTCAACTTCTTTTTTACCACAAATTAATAATAATGGTATTTTAGCTAAAGAATGATCTCTAATTTTATAATTTAAGTTTTGATTCTTAAGGTCAACAATTGAACTAATACCAACTTTTTTAATTTCATTGGAAACTTTTATAGCATAGTCATTAAACTCCTCTGAAATTGGTATTACGACTGTTTGCAATGGAGAAATCCAAAATGGAAATTTGCCTGCGTAGTTTTCTATTAATATTCCAATAAATCTTTCTAGTGAGCCAAATAAAGCTCTATGTAACATGACAGGTACTTTTTTTGTTCCATCCTTATCAACATAAGAAGCATCTAATCTTCCAGGTAAATTAAAATCAACTTGTAAAGTTCCACATTGCCAGTCTCTTCCGATTGCATCTCTTAAAACAAATTCAATCTTTGGACCATAAAATGCTCCCTCACCCTTATTAATACTATATTCTAATTTAGATGCTTTTACTGCTTTAAGTAAAGAAGCCTCTGCTTTGTCCCAAATCTCATCTTCTCCAACTCTTACTTCTGGTCTATCTGCATATTTAAGAATTACATTTTCAAAACCTAAATCTTTATAAATATCTAAAATCAGATTAGTCACTTCTAAACATTCACTTGTAATTTGATCCTCAGAACAAAATATATGAGCATCATCTTGTGTAAATGCTCTAACTCTCAATAAACCATGTAATGCTCCGGATGGCTCATAACGATGTACTTTTCCAAATTCTGTTATACGCAAAGGTAAATCCCGATAACTTTTTAATCCTTGATTGAATACTTGAATATGTCCAGGACAATTCATTGGTTTAATTGCAAATACTTTTTCGTCAGGAGTTTCTGAAGTATACATATTTTCACCATATTTTTCCCAGTGTCCTGATTTTTCCCATAATTGTCTGTCTAATATCTCGGGAGTGTTTACTTCTCTGTATCCTGCTGCATCTTGTTTGCTCCTCATATAATTAATTAACTTTTGAAATAGAGCCCAACCTTTTTCATGCCAGAAAACAGATCCTGGACTTTCTTCTCTAAAATGAAACAAATCCATTTCTTTACCAAGTTTTCTATGATCTCTTTTTTCTGCCTCTTCTATCCTTTTCAAATAATTGTCTAAATCTTTTTGTGAAGCCCAGCCAGTTCCATATATTCTTTGAAGCATTTCATTTTTAGAGTCTCCTCGCCAGTAAGCTCCTGCTACTTTTGTTAATTTGAAATATTTACCAATTCTTCCAGTTGATAATAGGTGAGGACCTCTACAAAGATCATACCAGTCTCCATGATAATAAATTGAAACCTCATTGTCCTTAGGGATCATATCAACAAGTTCAACTTTATATTTTTCTCCAAGCTTAGAGTAATGTTTTTTTGTTTCTTCTCTTTCCCAAACTTCTCTTCTAGTTTTTTCATCTTTTTCAATTATTTCTTTCATTTTAATCTCAATCTTTTCTAGATCTTTTGGTGTAAAAGGTTCTTCTCGATAAAAATCATAATAAAATCCATCTTTAATTGCAGGACCAATAGCTAGTTTTGTGCCTGGAAATAATTTCTGAACTGCCATTGCCATCACATGAGTTGTGTCATGCCTAATTGCATCAAGTCCTTCAGGATCTTTAGCAGTAAAGATTTTGATAGAACTGTCTTTATCTATCAAAAAATATAAATCCTTTAGTTCTCCATTAACACTCATTATTAATGCTTGTTTAGCTAGAGATTTGCTTATTTTTTCAGCTACCTCTAATCCTGTAACTTTTTTTGAAAAATTTAATTTATTTCCGTCAGGTAATGTAATAATCGGCATTTAATTAAGTAATCTCTTATACTCTGAATAAGTAGAAAAACACATTTTTTCAACATTAAATTTATTAATTATGTTTTTTCTTCCATGTTTACCCATCGATTTAAGTGATGTTTCATCCATCGTTATAGCTTTAATAATATTTTGACTTAAAGCATTTATATCACCAGCCTCAAATAGAAAGCCTGTTTTTTCGTTTATAATTGTTTCGTTTGATCCACCAATGTTACTAGCAATAATCAATTTTTCCATCGACTGTGCCTCCACTGCAACTCTTCCAAAGGCTTCTGGTTCTATAGAGGGTGAAATTACTATATCAGAAACTTTATAAGCAAGTGCCATATCTTTACAATGATTAATAAATTTAATTTGATTTGTAAGACGATATTGTTCAGTTAACCTAATTAATTTTTTTTTATATAAATCTCTACCTTGATCACTTCCAAGTATTACAACGTGAAATGCTTCATAACCTAATTCAACTTTGACTGAATTAATTGCATCGATTAACAATTGTTGTCCTTTCCACGGTGTAAGTCTGCCTGGCACTAAAATAATTTTTTTTTCTTTACTGATTTCCCATTTTTTTAAAAGTTTTTTTTCATCTGCATCTAGTTTTGTAGATGGGTCAAAATAATCTACATTTATACCTCTAAAAATTACGAGAAATTTATTTTTAGATTTTAAAAATTCAGAATAATTTTCTTTTATGTGTGAAAATATAAAGTTTGATCCTGCTATAATTAAATCAGACCTTACCATCACTGAATTATAAAATTTTTTTATTTTACCATTAAAATTATATGTACCATGAAAAGTCGTGACAAATTTTCTTCCAGTTAATTTGGTTGCAAATAAGCATGACCAAGCTGGAGCGCGACTTCTAGCATGAACTATTGTAATATTAAAAAATAAAATTATCCCAATTAAAATTATAGAATTTAACAAAATTAATATGGGATTTTTACTATGAACAGGCAGTCTAATTAATTTAACTTTTTTTTTATTTATAAACTTAGTCAATTCTCCACCACTAGTTACTATAAATGATTTGCAATTATTTTCTGGTAAATAATGTGCAATATCATAGCAACCTGTTTCAGCTCCACCATATCCTAATCTTGGTATTACTTGTAAAACTTTTATATTAGACGACATGAAATAAGATTATATAATATCAAACAAAACTAATAAACTTTAATGACCAATTTTAGTTACTTTAAATTAAATAGTGCAAAAAAGATAAGATATATAAAACATGTTCAAAAAAATAGTAAGTTCATTGTTTTTTTACATGGATTTATGTCAGATTTAGAGGGAAAAAAACCTAAAACTTTTCTAAATTTCGCAAAAAAAAATAAATTAGGCTTCCTTGGTATAGAATATTCTGGTCATGGAAAATCGTCAGGTAAATTTACTGATGGTAATATTTCAAAGTGGACTAAGGAAACAAGTCAATTAATTAGGAAAATTGTAAAAAAAAATGAAATTATATTAATTGGCTCAAGCATGGGTGCGTGGATATCATTAAATCAATTTAAGTCTTTTAAAAAACAAATTACTGGTTTTTTAGGAATTGGTTCAGCACCTGAATTTTTAGAGGGTTTAATGTGGAACAAATTTTCAAAAAAAATGAAAAAAGAAATAAGAAAAAATGGAATAATTAATTTAAAACATGGAAATTATGAGTACCCAATTTCTTTACAATTAATCCAAGATGGAAAAAAAAATAAAGTATTTAATAAAAAAATTTATGACAGGTTGAATGTAACAATGGTTCATGGACAAAAAGATGAGTCAGTGCCTGTCGGTTATTCAAAAAAAGTTTTAAAGATTTTTAAAAATTCTACAAAAAAATTGGTAATTATTAAAAATGGTGATCATAGCTTATCATCACCTAAATCGTTAAAAATATTAAAAAAAGAATTAAAAATTATTATTAGCTAACTTCTTTTATTTTAGATTTTAATGTGATTGGGTTTTCAAGTTTATTGATCATCTCTTTCGGACAAACTTGAACAAAATTTTTGATTTCAGCTTTAAAATTTTTAATTATATCTTTTGATATTAAAGAACCTGTCTCCTCAAAATGTTCTAAAACTAATTTTTTTAAAAAACTTTCCCAATATTCTGTTTCAACATTTTGCCAAACAACTGAATCTTGATTTACTTTTTTTTCGAACTCATTTGATTTATCATAAATAAATGCCATACCACCTGTCATACCAGCTGCAAAATTATCTCCAACATTCCCTAAAACTACTACTGTTCCCCCAGTCATATATTCACAGCCATTTGAATCACATCCTTCAATCACCGTAGTTGCACCAGAATTTCTTACCGCAAATCTGTCACCCGCTTGACCTGCAGCAAAAAGTTTACCAGAAGTTGCTCCGTAAAGAACTGTGTTTCCAATTATTGTATTTTCATGAGAAACTAAATTGCTTTCATCAGAAAGTTTTATTGAAATTGTAGCTCCAGACAATCCTTTTCCAACATAATCATTTGCATCTCCTTTAAGATTCAATTTTAATCCCTTTGATGAAAAAGCTCCAAAAGATTGGCCTGCAGAACCTTTAAAATTTAATGTAAGAAAATTTTCCTCTAATTTCTCATATCCATACTTCTTAAATAGATGATGTGAAATTCTTGTACCAACTGCTCGGTTTGTGTTTTTAATGACAAATTCTTTTTCTATTTTTTCAGAACAATCTAAAGATTTTTCTATCTCTGGCCATATTTTTTGATCTAATGTTTCAGGTACTTTGTTAATTTCTAAAGACTCACAGTATCTCTTATTATTTCCTGGATCTGCCTGAACAAATAAAGGGTTTAAGTCTAGATCATCTAAATTTGGAGAAGCTTTATTTACTTGCATTAGTAAATCTGTTCTTCCGATAATGTCATTCAACGATTTAAAGCCCAGTTTGGCTAAAATTTCTCTTACCTCTGAGGCTATAAAAGTAAATAAATTAACTACCTTGTCTGGAGTACCAGTAAATTTTTCTCTCAATTTTTCATTTTGTGTGCAAACACCAACTGGACAAGTATTTGAATGACATTGTCTTACCATTATACAGCCCATTGCTACAAGGGCTGTTGTAGCAACTCCATATTCTTCTGCTCCCATCATGGCAGCAATAACAACATCTCTCCCAGTTTTAATACCACCATCAGTTCTTAATGTAACTTTATGTCTTAAATTATTTAAAGTTAAAACTTGATTAGCTTCTGTTAGGCCCATCTCCCATGGAATTCCTACATATTTAACACTAGTTTGTGGAGTTGCACCTGTTCCTCCATTATGACCTGAAATTAAAATAATGTCTGCTTTTGCTTTAGCTACACCTGCTGCGATTGTTCCAATTCCAGATGAAGCAACTAATTTAACCCCAACTCTTGCCTTTGGGTTTATTTGTTTCAAATCATAAATTAGTTGTGCCAGATCCTCTATTGAATAAATATCATGATGAGGTGGTGGAGAAATTAATGTAACTCCTGGAGTAGAATGTCTTAATCTTGCGATTTCTTTTGTTACTTTAAAACCTGGTAACTGACCACCTTCTCCTGGTTTCGCGCCTTGAGCCATTTTAATTTCTATTTCATTACAATTATTTAAATAATTTATAGTCACACCAAATCTAGCTGATGCAATTTGTTTAACTCTAGAATTTGCACTATCCCCACTATCCATGATCTTAAATCTATTTGCATCTTCGCCACCTTCACCGCTACAAGAAGCTCCTTTAATTCTATTCATACCAATCGCTAATGTTTCATGTGCTTCTTTTGATAAAGCACCATGAGACATACTTCCACTACCAAATCTTTTTAAAATTTTTTCTATAGGCTCAACTTCAGATATTTTGATCGATGGCCCTAACTTCTTTTTTCTAAAATCAACTAAGTCTCTTAAGTTAATTGGTGGCAAATTGTATATGCCCTCAGCATATTTTTTATATGCTTCATAAGAATTTGAACCTACTGCACTCTGTAATAAATGAATCAGTCTTCCTTGATATTGATGTGTCTCTCCATTTTTTCTGTATCTATAAATACCCCCAATAGGCAATATTGTTTCTGTGCTTTCAAATGCCTCTTTGTGGATTTCTCTTATTTTTTTCTCAATTCCAACTAAACCAATGCCTGAAATTTTTGATGTTACTCCAGGAAAATAATCATCTACAACCGTTCTACTTAATCCAACAGTTTCAAAATTACACCCACCTCTATAAGAACTTAAAACGGAAATTCCCATTTTTGACATTATTTTCAACAAACCAGCATTAACTGACTTTATATAACGCTGTACACACTCATCAAAATTATATTGGCCAAAAAGTTTTTTTTCATGTCTCTGATATAAGCTATCAAAAGCTAGGTATGGATTAACCGTTGTTGCTCCTACTCCAATTAATGTTGCAAAAGAGTGTGTATCTATAGCTTCACCAGATTGAACGTTAATGGAAACATATCCTCTTAATTTTTTTTGAATTAAAAATGTGTTGATAGCTCCAACACATAGTAACATTGGCATTGGTAGTCTTTCAGAGGAAAGATTTTTGTCGCTTAAAATTAATTGAGTAACACCCTGTCTGACAGCAATTTCTGATTCTTTTTGAATTCTATTTATAGATACTGCTAAATTTTCGTCTTGTGAAAAAGAACAATCAATAATTACTGAATTTTTACCAAAAAAATTGATAAACTTGTCAAATTGTGAATTCGATAAGATAGGACTATTTAAAACATAAATATTTTCTTTAGTTAAAGTATCAAAATCAAGAATATTGCCCAAATTTCCAAATCTAGTTTTTAAACTCATTACTTTATTTTCTCTTAATGAGTCAATCGGTGGGTTTGTTACTTGACTAAAATTTTGTCTAAAAAAATGATAGAGTGGTCTGTACTTATCAGATAACACCGCCAGAGGGGTATCATCACCCATTGAGCCTATTGCTTCTTTTGCATCTTCTGCCATCGGATGCAAAATAAGTTCTAAATCTTCTAAACTAATTCCAAAAGTATATTGTCTTCTCCTTAAATTTTCTCCATCAAAATTATTTTTTTCATTGCTGATTGCTAATTTTTCATCTAAATCAATTATTTGAGAATTAAAATGTTTAAACTCTTTGGCTAAATAATCTTTAATTTGACTATTAGAAAAAACTTTTCCTTTTTCAATTCTAACTCCAATTATTTCTCCAGGACCTAATCTACCTTTAGTTAAAATTTTTTTCTCATTTAATTCAATCATTCCTGTTTCTGAGCCTGCAAAAAGCATTTTATCTTTTGT
>Ga0163111_10000766_pt1 | contig 19244 bp, 22 predicted proteins | sample CRUFie1St18metaG_FD_109645 | JGI IMG/M metagenome (GOLD analysis project Ga0163111, IMG submission 109645) | Marine microbial communities from the Costa Rica Dome - CRUD Field 142mm St18 metaG | ecosystem: Environmental > Aquatic > Marine > Oceanic > Photic zone | place: Costa Rica: the Eastern... | reverse complement strand
TTGCTCTAAGTTGTTTTCTGTTAATCTTTTTGATTCTCGCATTCAGAGTTGCGTCAGAATATTTTTCTTTTTTAATTTTATAAGAGCCTTGTTCTTGGATTGACCTAATAATTGAATTAGTAAGTAGAGTTTGAAGTTTTGGCTGTATAATATCACTCTCAACAATTGGAACTGATATGCTGTTAATTTTTTTGAATTTACTAGGTTTGTTGTTCCCCAAACGATAGCCAGCACAAGAGCTCAGCGTAAATATTAATATTGTCAATATACTAAAATGTTTTAAGTGCATTTGAGGCTTTCGTTGCATTGTTACCATAACAGATAGTTCTATTTTATGGCTCTTTGGGTGGTGGAGGTAATATTAAAGGGCCCTCTTTGGTTTCGGTGGACGTGGTGTCAACTTTTCCACCTTTCTTTTTAATCGCATTGTCGCTCTCAATAGTTTTACTAATATTGTTCTTTTTTGGTTTAGAATGATCGGTGGAATTAGTTGAAGCGAATTGAGGGTTAATATTTTTCATTCTCACTGTGGCCATATCTTTTATCGATGGATTTTTAGATTTAATGGCTTTTTCGTAGTAAATAATAGCACTTCTATATTGCTTTTGTTTTTCATAAAATAATCCAGTTTCAAATAGTTGAGTTCCTTGAATCGAATCTAATTGTTTGAGTGCATTTGCAGCTTCTTTGGCCCTAGGACTGTTTTCATATGCAACTATTACATCCTCCATCGCATTCTTGGCATGTGTGATGTTTGCAGAATCTCTACTTCCAGAATTAATTTTTTTTCGAGCAATATCACCAATTCTATATTGAGCTTCTGAGGATAATTTGTGATTTGGATATTTATCTACCAATTTTTGATACGATGCTATTGCTAGCGATGTCTTTTTTTCATTTTGGTATGACTCGGCAATAGCAAATTGTGACAATGGTGCATACTTTGAAAATGGAGCGTTGTCTATTATTGATAAAAACCATTTCAATAGATCAGAGTCTCTAACCTTATCAGGAATGATGCTTAGTTTTTTCTTTTTTTTGCCACTAAGTACTTTTTCAGCAATTTGATATTGGTTAGCTATTGCTTCCATGTAGGAATCACTTGCTTTATGTTTGTCTACGAAATCTTGGAAAGCATCAAATGCTTTTTTGTCTTTACCTAAGGACATATAATACTCGCCTACCTTGAATTGGCTTTCTGCCGCAGATGTGGTGAATGGGTAGTTCTTTATAATATTCCTGTGAGTGGATATGGCTTTTTTGTGCCTGCCTTGTTTTTCTTGTTGCAGGGCCGCCTTTAATTTCTGTGAAGCTATAGGTTCAAGTTCCTTAAGCTTTTCTTTTGTAGGAACTTTAGAAAGATCTTTTTTGAAGTAATCAAAGATGTCAGCTTGTGCTGTCGAGGTGTTAAAATAGATCAATAAAATTGATAAATTAATTGATAATGTGAATCTAGAGTATTTAAACATTGAAAGTTCTATATAATCATTAAAGCGTAATAAGCTAAATAAGAATTAGCATACTTTAGTTCGAATGTTTTAACTATGTATAAAGATTTGATTAAAAATTGTTTATTCTTAAGTTAAGTCATTAATTTATTATTAAATTAATGACCTATTTCCTTGGTTAAGAGTTAATTATTTAAAAAAAATTGAAAAAGAGGCAATTTGTAGATCATGTCCGGGTATTTGCAAGGGCAGGAGACGGAGGTAATGGAGTTGTCCATTTTCGTCGTGAAAAATATATTCCTAAGGGTGGGCCTGATGGTGGAGATGGGGGGCATGGTGGAAATGTAATAATTAAGGCTGCGAATGATACAGATAATTTAACTCACTTGTTTTTTAATTCTCGATTGATTGCTAAATCTGGAGGACACGGTCAAGGAAATGAAAGAAAAGGTAAATCTGCAAAGGATTTAACTATTAGAGTTCCTCAAGGTACTCTAATCTATGAAGCCAATGAAGAAGGGCTTTCTATTGAGCAAATTAAATCCACTAGGAGCCCTATTGCAGATCTTACTAAAAATTCTCAGGAATTTATTTTAGCTAAAGCAGGTATCGGCGGAAAGGGGAATGTTCATTTTAAGTCTTCCGTTAATAGAACCCCACAAGAACATACGCTTGGAACTAATGGTGAGAGTGGTTATTTCTATTTAGAGCTTCGTCAAATTGCTGACGCTGGATTTGTTGGTTTTCCAAATGCCGGGAAATCAAGTCTTCTTGGAGCTTTGTCAGCAGCTAAGCCGAAAGTCGCAAATTACCCGTTTACAACATTACAACCATCCATTGGTGTAATTGAGTTCAATTCTTCAGTGAGAGGTACCATTGCAGATATACCAGGATTAATTGAAGGTGCTCATGAAAATGTAGGGCTTGGACATAGTTTTCTTAGACATATCATGCGCTGTGAATTGTTGTTGTTCGTTGTTGATATTGCAGGTGCGGATTTACGTGATCCAATAGAGGACATCGAAACTCTTCGTAAGGAAATAAAAATGTATTCTGAAGAATTGGCCTCAAAAAACTGGTTAGTGATTGCGAATAAAATTGATTTAGAGGGCTCTCTTGAGAAGCTTCACAATTTTAAAAATAGATTTCCTAAAACTGAAATAATAGATGTATCAGCACTTACTGGGCATGGATTGGATTTTCTAAAAAAAAGATTAAAAAGACTTATCGGTAAAGAGTTTCATTAAAGTGATTATAAACTCATTGTTATACCGATGACGCCAATTATTGCAAAAATTGTTCCAAAGATAGATTTTTTATTAGGAATATCTTGTTCGAAAAAATACGCTAAGGGGATTATCAAAAGTGGACTTGTTGATATTATTGCCATTGATTCACCGCTAGTCATTGTTTTAAGAGATTCCTGAAAACAGGTAACGCCTAGGACTGGTCCAAATATTGCAGCTAGAATCAACCAAAGAAAAACCTTAGATGAGTTCTCATTATTTTTTTTACTGAAGAATTTTTTCTTTATAAGGTGCACGACTAATAGAAATATCATGCCAGCAAAAACTCTTTGAAAAGCTTGGCTGGCCGCTGGAATTGATAAGCCATTTTCTAATGCTCTGTTTTCTGCAATTCTGCTTGTCGTAGCACCAATTCCTTGACCTATGCCGGCGACAGTTGCAGTCATTATTCCTAAGCCTGCCCCTTTAAAATAGGTTAGTGATTTTCTTGTTGGCCATAAAGCTATTGATAATCCAAATAAAACTAGGCAAATAAATAACCATGTTCTAAATGATATAGAGTCATGAAGAAATAATTGGTCTGCAATTGCTCCAAGTACCGTAGCAGTACAAAAATTTATTAATATAGTCAGTCTAGAACCTATACGGGACAGAGCTATAAATAATGCGATATCGCCAATGCCGAATCCTATAAGGCCGCTTAGAGCGAGCCATAAAGAAGCGTCCAATTGGAAGGTTTCTGGATAAAATAAAAGAGTAATTATGCCCAGAAGAATTGCTGCGATAGTAAGTCGCAACAAATTGGCAGTAATTTGATCCATTGCCCTGGATACTCTAGTATTAAAAATTGCTGAAAATGCGAAAAGTAGAGCAGTTGTTATGGCGAAAAACATTTAAAGGATACAGTTAATTAATAATTAGAATTATAACTAGTGCTGTGATAGAAATCATTCATGGGTAGCGTAATTTATATAAATATAATTCCTTATGGATAGTTCATATAATGATAAAGAAAAATTAATCTGGTTGAATGGAAAATTAGTTGGAGAACTTGGAGCAAGTGTCTCGGTTTTCGATCATGGCCTTTTAACGGGTGATGGTGTTTTTGAGACATTAATTGCCTATGATCATAATCCATTTGCTTATACTCGTCATTACAGAAGGCTAGAGAAATCAGCAAAGGCATTTAATCTTAACGTTCCCGATATTAATTCTATAAGAAATGCCTGCATTGAAGTATTAAAAACTAATGCTAATTTTCCAGCTAGATTAAGGATTACAATTACTGGAGGAGAAGCGCCACTCGGCTCTGAGAAGGGAAGATCTCAGGAGAATGTTATAATAGCAAGTACGAGGGCTCCTGTTCAGCCAGATTTTAGTGACGTAATTACGGTATCTTTTCCAAGAAATGAACATGGAGTTCTTTCTGGACTTAAAACGACTTCATATGGAGAGAATGTGATTGCATTGGCTCAAGCACATTCAGTTGGAGCAAAGGAAGCTATTTTTGGAAATGTTTCAGGTAATCTATGTGAGGGGACTGGCAGTAATATCTTTGTCTGCTACAAGAATAAGTTAATTACACCGCCGCTTTCTTCAGGATGTTTAGCGGGCGTTACTAGATCTTTAGTTATTGAAATCTGTGAGAAGTTACAGATACCGGTTTGGGAAGAGGATTTAAAGATTGAGCATTTAGAGGATGTTGAATTCGCATTTTTGACATCTACGTTACGAGAAGTGCAACCAATTGAAACTTTGAATGGAATTAAATTACCTTTGGTTTTAAATTCTACAGTTCAAAAAATTAAAGACGAATTTAAATTGTTGATTGCCGAAAATTCAGATCCTTAAGGCAGATTCTTATTTTTTACTCGTTCTTTGAAGAAAATTAGTATGGTTAACATTCCTAGAGCGCATAGTAATGAACTTACATAGATTACTTCTCGGGAGCTCATTGCTCTAGCAATTTCACCTGCTAATAAAAAACCAACTAGTCTAGAGGGAACAGCTATCAATATGGTGAATGCTCCTTGAATAGAATTTCTAAAGCCCTCTCCTGAAACTTGGTCAAGATACATTATAGGAAGAACGAACATGGAAAGTATTTCTAGGCCATGAAATATTTGTATAAATAATGCCATTTCAACTGAAGGAAAAGTGGCGAGAAGAGAAAGTCTTATTGCCATTGAGCCAAGACCTATTGCTGTAATTCCACGCAAGCTAATATATTTTCTTATAAAACCTAGATTAAAAATATACAGTATTTCAATAGCTACGCCGATAGAGGTGATAATGGTTATGAGATTGTTTTTAACTCCAATTTTTTCTTTTAGAAAAACGGATAGGTAGGGGAAATAACAATTTGCAGCCGTGTACGCTAAAAATATCCCGAAACAGAAGGGAATCATATCTTTAGAAAATAATATTTTGAAGGAATCTCTTGTGGGTTTATTAGACTTTTTTTCATCGGGTGAGGCGTTGCTTGCCATATAAAAGGTACCTAAATATGAGAATAGGCAGAACAGAACTGCGCACCACAAAGAGTTTGCAATGGTTTTTCCGTCGCTGAGAATGACAAAAAGAATTGAGCTTGGAGCGATGAATCCAATCGACCCCCATATTCTGATCTTGTTGTATTCGGGGCAATTAAGTTTTTTATCTTCTAGCGATTTTTTGTAACTAAAGAAATGTCCATCTAGGAGGGGTAGAACAGGAACAAAGGCAATGCTGTAAATTGTCCAAGCTAATGTTATTAAAAGAGAATTATTTAAATAGTATAAAGAAATCAGTGAGCCAGCAGTAATGGAGAAGGACCACCTGAGAATCTTTCTTGTATCAAAAGACTTATCGGCTAAGTAAGTCATAAAGGCAGGAGTAAATAGCATTCCTAAACTGGAAAGTGCGAGAGTTACCGCGATCTCTCTTGGACTAAAGCCTTTAGCTTCCTTCAAGATAAGAGCCATCAATGGAGCGATACTCCCTAGTGCTGCATAACTCAGGAAGAACTGAGCTTTGATAGGAGTTAATCTCATCTTAGAGGATTAATTGACTCGATTTATTGGAGAGCCATTAATAAACGAACTTATATTTTCTACAATACCATTAAGAAGTCTTTTTCTTGATTCAATTGATGTCCAAGCATTGTGGGGAGTGATGAGTAGGTTTGGTACAGATTCTTGCAGCAAGCAATGATCATTTGGAGGAGGTTCTTCGGAAAGAACGTCTAAGGCAGCTCCTCTAATGATATGGTTTGTTAAAGCAGTTGCTAAGGCTGGTTCATCAATTAATCCTCCTCTACTAGTATTGATTAAATAGGAACTACTTTTCATTAAAGATAATGTTTTTTCATTAATTAAATGATGGTTTGATTCAGTTAGAGGGCAATGGAGAGTGATGATATCACTAGTAGAGAAAAATTCATTCCCATTGACTCTGTTCCATTCAGGGTGTCGTTCATTTTTGGAGCCTTTGCGATGCAATACTTGGATTGTCATCCCCATAGCTTCTGCAATAGTTCCTACAGTTTCACCAATGTTTCCTACGCCAGCTATGCCAAGTGTTTTTCCAAATATTTCATTGACCGGGTGCTCCAACCTAGTAAATATTGGGCTTTTAGGCCAAAGTGACTTCTCATATAAATATTTGTGAGTTTGGCCACATAGGTTCAAAATCAATGAAAATGTGTGTTGAGCAACAATCGGTGTCGAATAGTTGACAACATTACAAACAGTGATGTTTTTCTCTTTCGCAGATTTTAGGTCAATGTTGTTGTAACCAGTTGCGCTAACGACGATCAATTTTAGCTTACTAGCAGATTCAAGTATTTCCTTATTTAGTATGACTTTATTCGTGATAACAATTTCAGAATCTTTTATTCTCTCTGAGGCATTTTTTGAAGTTGAGGTTGAGTAAGTCGTCAGTTCACCGAATTGGTTAATTTTACTGAAGTCTATGTCGCCTGAGTCAACTGTGGCGGCATCTAAAAATGTTATGTTCATTGATTGGAGTATGGTTTAATAATCATTAATAAATCAATTGTTAGTAAAACTCTATTTAAATTCATTATGAAAGCTCAGGATGCAGATACATTGCCCATTCCGAGATGGGCATTAAAAGTTACTTCTGTAGTCGGTGCCATTGCTGTCGCATTAGGGGCTTTTGGTGCGCACGCATTAAAAGATGAGCTTTTAACTAACGGTAATACTGATGTATGGAAAACAGCGGTTTTCTACCACCTTATACACTCTATTTTATTAGCAATGCTTTCTTTATCGTCTTATAAATTCAATAAATTAGCTTATGTCTTTATTTTGTCTGGTGTAATCTTATTCAGTGGTAGCTTATATCTATTATGTTTTCTTGATTTAGTATGGTTGGGGCCAATTACGCCTATCGGTGGTTTGTTTTTAATTCTTGGGTGGTTAGCATTGTCTAGAAAATTTATTTAGTCATTTTTTCTAACGTCATAACGCATTCTAAATGTCTAGTCTGTGGGAATAGATCAAAAGGTTGAACTTTATTTAGTCGATAACCGTTATTAAGAAATAATTTAAGGTCCCGCATTTGCGTTGATGGATTGCATGAAACGTAAACCACTTTATTTGGAGAGAACTCGAATAGCTGTAAAAGGAATTCTTCACTGCACCCTTTTCTTGGTGGGTCAATAATTACGCTCGTTTCTGTTCCTTTATATTTAACTCCGCCAAAAATATTTTCAATTCTCCCAGAGTTAAAAATAACATTTTTCAACTTGTTAATAGATAGATTTTCATTTGCCCAATTAATGGACTCTTCAGAAATTTCAATCCCTGTTACTTCGTCAAAATTTGATGCGCTAGTTAAGGCAAATAAACCAGCGCCGCAATAAGCATCTACTAGATATTTTGAATCTTTAGATTTAGCTTCATTTTTGACGTGGTCAGTAAATTTCTCAAGTATGAAAGGGTTGTTTTGAAAGAAGCTGCCAGCAGGAAAATGAAAATATAGATTGCCGACTTTTTCTTTAGCTATTGATTTTGATTCAGTGTGAATGCTGTTGAAGTAATCTGAGCGAATTAAGACAGTTGCACCTTTTTTATAATCGTTAGTATTATTAATTATATCTTTTCTTATTGCTGGTAATTTTTGATTAATGTCTTCTTTGGCAATTGGGCAAAATTCTATGTCAATCAAGGAGCGCCTTCCGTATTGCTGGAAGCCTATTGGACCTAATTGATTGTGTTTTGGTTTGTTGAAGTGTGGAGTTATTTTGGACCTGTAGCCATAATGATTTGGAGAAGGGGTAACATCATTAACAGTGAATTCAACTCCAGCCATGTGCGATAGAAGTTCAGAGACTTGCTGTTGTTTCCATTTAAGCTGATCGTCATATTTAATATGTTGGTACTGACAACCTCCACATATTCCAAATTTAGAGCATCTAGCACTAATTCTGCTCGGAGATTCATCTATGACTTCGATCAAGTCAGCTTCACTGTGGTTTTTGTGGTTGCGATATATACGCGCTTTCACCCTTTCTCCAGGAATACAAAAGGGTATTAGTATTACCCAATTATTTTCATCTCTTCCAACCCCTTGCCCTGTATTTGTGAGGTTTGAAATGTTAATGACAGTTTCTTCGTGGTAATTATAGGGGCCTGATCGAAATCCTTTAGGGGCGTTAATTCTTTCGGTTGGCATGAAATATTAAATTATATAATTTAGGAAATATATTGTCCTTGAGTGATTAAGTTTGTTGTTTCGTTGTCGTGTCTAGAAGTATATGCAATAATTATAATGTGATCTATTTTCCTAAATATTTTTACCTTATCATGGCAATATGTTCGGTTATTTCCTTTGGTATTCTAGTTTTTTTCGCAAAACGTCACCGTAACCCACGATTAAGACCTAGAAGAGGAGAGGTGCTACTAGTGGGAATAATCCTTTTTATGGGGTCAGGTTTTTTTTCGCATTTTACCTCTGAGCTGTTAAGTACAGATTTTGACGAAGAGCGTCTTAAAAACAATATGAGAGCGTCTCAAGTCAGGGGATTATCTAATCCTACTGGATCTGGAGTAAGAAGAGATAGGTTAAACGATTTAAGGGAGTCCCCGAATGATCTAAATACAGATCTATCTACCGAAAGTCCGGATGAATTTATCGAAACTTTGGAAGATTAGACAGAGCTTGAGTTTTCTCGATTTTTAAAAAACAATCTCAATATACTTGAGATTTCAGATCTCTCATCATTCACAAATTTAACATGATCAACATTATTGGTTTTAAAATTCTCCTCAAGGTTTTTCTGCCAATCATCTTTTTTCTTATGGTAAGAATTCCTGATTCTTTCATTGCTTGTATTTATTAAATAAGAATCGTTGGTTTCTGGATTTCTTAGATAAACCTTACCAGTGTTAGGAAGTTTCATTTCAGCAGGGTCTAAGATTTGAAGGGCAATCAAATCATGCTTAAAAGAGCATATTTTTAATTCTTTTTTTGGTACAGGGCATAAGAAGTCTGAAATTAAAAAAATCATGGATCTTCTTTTTTGGCGTTTCAAAATGAATTTTAACGCTTTTTCAGGAGTGCTGTAATTTGAAATGTTTTCATGAGTCAGGACTTTTCTAAGAAGACTCATGCTATGACTAAGGCCCTTTCTGGGCTCTGAAAAATACTCTATTTTGTCGGTATATAAGATTAAACCTACCTTATCATTGTTTTTTGAAGCGCTTAGCGAAATAATTGAACAGATAAGTGAAGCAAGTTCATGTCTACTCTGGTGTATACTCCCATATTTTGAAGAGCTGCTGACATCTATAACGATATAGACGTTCAATTCTCGTTGCTCTACAAATTGCTTTACGTAAGGTTCTCCAGTTCTTGCCGTTGTGTTCCAATCAATAGAGCGGATTTCGTCTCCATGAGAGTACTCTCTTAAGTCATGAAAATCAATTCCTCGACCACGAAAGTTAGTAGAGTATTCACCATTGAGATTTTCATCGATTAACCCTTTGGCACGAAGCTCAATTTCTCTGGATTTACGTACTAAATCGTCTAGTGATGCCATATTAAGGGACTTGAACAGAGCTTAGAATGTCATCTATTATATCTTCCGTTGTTATGTCTTCAGCCTCGGCTTCATAGGTTAACAAAATCCTGTGTCTTAAAATGTCATGAGCAACTCTTTTTACGTCATTAGGTATGACGTAAGTTCTGCTATTCATAAATGCTATAGCTTTGGATGCGAGTATTAAATTGATAGTAGCTCTTGGTGATGCGCCACATCTAATCATTCTGTTTAAACTAGAATTATGGTTTGAAGTTTTCCTAGTGCTGATAACTAATGATACGATGTAATCTTTTATGCTATCTTCAACATGAATTGAGTCAATGAATTCTCTTGATTTAGAAATATCTTCCTTTGATATAACCTTATTTGTTTTGATCTGACTTGTTGTTGAGCCCATCAAATTAAGAATTTTTAGTTCTTCTTCACGATCTGGATAATCAACTATTACTTTTAATAAAAACCTATCCAACTGCGCTTCTGGAAGTTGGTAAGTTCCTTCTTGATCAAGTGGATTTTGTGTTGCCATTACAAGGAATGGGTCGGGAAGATCATATGTTTTATCACCGATAGTGACTTGCCTTTCTTGCATTGATTCGAGCAAGGCGCTTTGAACTTTAGCAGGTGCTCTGTTGATTTCGTCAGCTAGAAGTAGGTTAGTAAAAACAGGGCCTAATTTAGGTTTAAATTCACCCAATTGCTGGTTGTAAATCATGGTTCCAACAACGTCTGCAGGTAGCAGGTCCGGTGTAAACTGTATCCTCTTAAAGTCTACACCTATACAACCAGCTAGAGCGTTGACAGTTAACGTTTTTGCCAATCCTGGCACCCCTTCAATCAAAAGGTGTCCCTTTGTTAAAAGTCCAATAATCAAGTTTTCAACAAGTGAATCTTGACCAATTAAAACTTTGGACATTTCATTTTTCAGAGATTTTATCCAAGTTGAATAAATTTCTACGTTCTCTTTAATTTGAATTTCATCAAATGACATCTCAAATCAGGATATGCCGTATAAAATACTTAAGTGCAAGTTATTATGTTGCTGCGGCTTTTTTGTTTTCTTCAAGTCTGTTTTTTATTTTATTCTCCCATATATAGCGGGTGAAAAGTACTTTTATAGCTGCTGTTAATGGAACGGCTAAAAGTGCTCCAAGAATACCGCCAATTAGCAATGACCAACATAGTACAGAGAATATTACAGTGAGAGGATGCAGTCCCACTGATTCACCAACAATCTTTGGTTGTATGAAGAATCCGTCGAATTGTTGAACGACAACAAATACTATAAGGACAATTAAAGGGCTAGGTCCATCAACTTGAGCTACAGCAATTAGTAATGCTGGTATTGCCGTAACAATGAAGCCAACAAATGGAATTACTCCAAGGACTGCTAGAGAAACACCGATGACTAATGCATAATCCAAACCGAGAAGCATTAGTATTATTCCAGTTAAGGCTCCGTCAATCACGCTAACCAAAACTTGTCCTCTAAAGTAGGCAATAATATAGTCATTTATTTCTTTAATAACACTGACGGTTTCGTCTTTGAAAGATGAATCTTTTATGGGTAGGTACTTGTCCCAATTTCTTTCGATGAACGCTGAATCTCTAAGGAAAAAGAAAAGATAGACAGGTACTAAAAATAAACCAACTACATATCCTAAAACGCCTAGAAAACCGTTAGCAGTTTTACCTAAAAAACCTAAAGCCTTTTTACTGGTTTCTGGGTTTTTAACCCAATCGACTATCTTAGTCCATATTAGGTTGTCGCTATATTTGTTAGAGGCTTGGTCATTGTCTAATTCTTTTTCGTTTTCTAAAGAGTCGGTAAATGTAACTAATAGGCTGCTGAACTTAGAGATCTTTTCTTGAGCTTTCTCTATAATTGTCGTTCTATTTTCAACTAGATCACTTAATTGTTTTGAAGCTGGAATAAAGATTGATAGGGCCAGTATTGCTGAAGTTATAATTAAGATGGTGTATATTAATGCTATAGCTCTAGTTCGAGTGAGGTTGTATTTTTTGAGAGGAGCTTTTTTTCTTATCCAGTGAACGAGAGGAGAAAGTAAATAAGAAAGAATGGCAGCAATGGCAACAGGAACAAGGACCGGTTGTAATATGTTTAGAAATTTACCTAGAATTATTACTGAGCTAACTATTAGGCAAACGATTATAGCTATGGAAATTCCAGTTATAGCCTTCCATAAAATGGATTTCTGAAATGATGACGGGATGCCAAGCTGTTTTGTATTTTGCTTTTTGGAATCGTTATTCATTATGTTAGTGTATCATTTTAAATTCTTACATAAAGCTGTTTGTTTATCCGCCAGCAGCTATTTGAACAATTTCTATGATATCTCTATCCTTAATGAGAGTTTTTTGATGGTCCTTTTTTTTTAATGCTATTTTGTTTAATTCAACAATAGTTAGTGAATTTGCGAGAGATAGCTTTTCCAAAAGTTCTTCGACGCTTAGCTCTTCACTATACTTATCTGTTGATTTACCATTAATAGTAATGATCATAATGATTATTTTAATCTATGCGCTTAATATAGATGTATCCCAATCTTTCCATACAGGATCAAGGCCCTTTGATTTAAGCATTTCACAAACATCCGCAGGAGAGCGTTGATCATTTATTTCAAATTGCTCAGTAGCGTTTTGAGATGAACATGGTTTTATATCTGTTGCTTCATTGATTTCAACTCTTCTTCCTCCAACAGTATAGTGAAGGTCATCTTTGCCTTCTCCGGTATACCCACCAGGTTCTGTGTGGCTTCCTGCACTGATTGTTGTGATGCCAATATTAACTAAAATATCTCTAAATTTTTCAGTTTCTCTTGTGCTTAATACAATGCCTACATCTGGGAAGCATATACGAAAAGCGCATACGAGTTGAATAAAGTCCTTATCGCTAAGTGAATACTCTGGATGGAATTGTCCTGCGGCAGGTCTAATTCTTGGAAAGCTAACGGTGTAATTGGCTTTCCAGCACACTCTTTGAAGATAATCGAGATGAGCAGCTAAAGAAAGAGCTTCTTTTCTCCATTCACTTAAGCCAAAAAGGGCACCAATTCCGATCCGCCTGAAGCCTGCATTATAAGCTCGCTCGGGACATTTCAATCTCCAGTTGAAATTCTTTTTAGGTCCACTCGTATGAAGATTTTTATAATTATTTTTATTATAGGTTTCTTGATAGACAACAAGAGCTTCACAGCCAGCATTAACTAAAGATTCATATTCAATCTCTTTCATTGGAGCTATCTCAAGAGCAATTGATGGGAATAAATCCTTTATTGCGTAAATACATTCTTGAAGGTACCCGCTTGAAACAAACTTAGGGTGTTCACCTGCAACTAAAAGTATGCTGCGAAATCCTTGAGAATGAAGGTGCTTAGCTTCTGATACGACCTGATCTACTGTTAGAGTAACTCTCAATATAGGGTTACTTCTCGAGAAACCACAATATGTGCAATTGTTTACGCATTCGTTTGATAGGTAGAGAGGAGCAAAAAGCCTCATTGTGTTGCCAAAATGTCTTCGAGTTATAACTGTTGATTGTGAGACAATTTCTCCAAAGTCAGAGTTATTTATAGGTGAAATTATTTGGATGAATTTTTCCAAATTGGAATTAATGCTATTAGGCAGATTATCGAATGTATCGACGAAGCTCATTATATTTTAATAATAATACCTTGAGTTAATTGATATACAAGTGACTGAATGCTTGATTGAATTAATTAATTTTTGATATTAACTGGTAGTAAGTGGATCAATCTAAACATATTCTTTGTAAAGTTGCATTTTGGTATTATCGCAGGATGGCGCTTATGTTTTTATTGCTAACTGGCGGCGGGTTGTGGTTTTTTTATGATGGGTTTATTGGTTGGCCTGAAAAGAACAAGATTCATATTGCGAAGCGGGCATTTGAAGCGGGAGTACAAAATTCAGGATGGGAAAACTTTTACATTGATTTGGCTTCACTAGAATTAGATTTTTTAGATGAAGATATTAAGTTGTTAAAACATGTCTATGATGATGGCGCGACAAACATGACGTGGGAAGAATTTAAGATTTCTCCAAGTGGTAAAAGAGCAATTACTAATATTGATGTTGATAAACTGTCTGAGGCATTTGATGCAGGTAAGCAAACTGGCTTCGAATGGGAGCAGTTCGCGTCTAAAAATGGGTATCCATTAAATAAAGAACAAGCATCAGAATCTGATTCGAAAATGAATCTATATGAAGGTATGAACACTGCTTTCAGGGCCTCTTCACTCAAAAGAGAGTGGTCATATTATGGTTACTTGTCGGGTAATAAAGGTTGGAATGCTAAAGATCCCAAATTTCACAATAGTGGTGAAATTATTGCACAGATTGTTATTGGATCAATTCTTTTGAGTGGTTCTCTTTTTGTTTTATTAGTAACTTTAATTAACCGCAAAAGAACTTTGCTGTGTTATGATAATATAGTTGTTTCAGAGAAAGGGCTTGAGGTTTCTTTTGAATCGATCTTTAAAATTGATGCTCGAAAATGGAATAAGAAAGGTTTAGCTTATCTTTATTTTAAAGACAAAAATGAAGATACTAAGAAGTTGGTAATAGATGATCTTAAGTTCAAGGGTGCAGATCTTATACTTAATAGCATTAAAGATCAGTTTACTGGCGAGTTGTTAGAAAGCTATGCAGATGAAATTAAGAGTTCAGAAGAGGCATGATAATTAATAAAAAGCGTATTTCTTTTTAATAAAATTAGACAGTTCTATCTTTTTTTTAAAAAAAACAATAAGTATTATTAAATGATTTGCTTATAATATGATCAGCGATTATAAAAATTAAATTAACAAAACTAAAATATAATTTAATGGCAAGCGTTGAAGAAAAAGTTAAAGATATAATAGTCACAGAGCTCGGAACTTCTCCAGATAAAGTTGTACCTGAGGCAAAATTTGTTGAAGATCTTGGTGCAGATTCACTGGATACTGTAGAACTTGTTATGGCATTTGAGGAAGAGTTTGGTATAGAGGTACCTGAAGAGGAGACCGATAAACTTCTTAGTGTTGGTGCTGTGGTAAGTTATATTGAAGGGCTCAAAGGGGAGTAATTGTAAACTCTTTGATTAATACTGATTTCATTTTGAATGCTACATGAATTGTAGCATTCAAAATACATTTCTTTGTTATTAGTAATGTACTCTCAAGACGATATAGAATATGCACTAGAGTTTACACAGGTTTTGTTAGAGCCAGATCGGAGGATCGATACATTTGGAAGCACCTCTTTTGAGTTCCACTTAATTTCTGAATTAATGGACAATGTGAATGAAACTCGTGTTAGAGAGGGAGTTATTCATGCTGATAGGCCAACCATAATTAAACCGGATCCTTATACAGATTTAGAATTCGAGGGCTTTGGTGAGCAAGCTGAGGCATTTTCTCAATGGCTACATGAAAATGCGGCTGATTTATCTATATTAAAATATGGTTTTAATTTTAGAAAGGATAAGGTTCGAGAAGATATAATTAGAGAACCTTTTAATGAAGTTAAGGATAAAGTTATATCGAGAGCCAATGATAGCGCGAACCCTTTAGCTGCAGTAATTCATGGTGTTGATGATGCTTGGGAGGTTTGCCTTTTAAGATTTACGGTAGAAATGATAGGAAAGTCTCAAGGGATCAATGTTTTTGATTTTAAGCGGAGGGGCTTGTTATAGAGTTTAGTTTTTTAAGTGAAAGTATATCTTCGACTGCTCTTTGCGTTTTTAGCGGTTATGCTTTTGCTTCTAACTGCGCTTTCAGTTAATTATTTGTGGTCGGAAAGAATTAAGCCAAAAAAACAACTCTCTGAAGAGGTCAAAGAGCTTAAAAATATTCCAACCCAAAAAGTCGATTATGGCGTTCCTTTGTATCAGGAGGCTATATCTCTAATACGTGACCAAAACATTTACAACGGGGTTTCCAAGTTGCACGATTTAATAAAATTTTATCCCGAATCCGCTAAATGCATTGAAGCTCATAGGATTATTGGCGAATACAATTGTGATAGCATATTTGCTAAATCAAATTCAACCTATAAGTCTGAATATGAAGTTAAGAGGGGAGATGCTTTGAATTCTATTGCTCAAAGATTTGAATGTACACCAGGATATATTTTAAAAATGAATAGGAGATTTGGAACTGGTATTCAACCAGGCGAAATGCTTGTTGTTTGTGATCTGAATTATTCTGTTATGATCAGTTTGACTGAGTCCAAGATCAGCTTGAGAAATCAAAATGAAAGGTTAATAAAAGATTATACAATAAAGGGGTTTAAGTTGCCTCAGGGGTGCCCCAAATCATTGGATACAAAGGTTAAAGGTTTGGTGTTGGGAGATGGTGTTAAATTTATCTCCTTGGCGTCTAGGGAATTTGCCTCCTCCTATAAACAAATAAGATTTAATAGAAGAGGGTTGTCTATTGTGAAATCAGGAAAAAATGAATCTAATAATGATTATGCGACAGGTTTTTTTGTTTCTGAAGAAGATTTAGAAGAGCTGGCAATTTTGTTAAAATCTGGCATTAGTGTTTATATAAGAAGTTGAATTTGAAAAGCATCAAAGATGGCAACGAAAAAAAGTACAAAGAAAAGAATAGCTTCAAAGAGGGCTCAAATATCATCATGGAAGAGAGTCGAATTGGCTAGGCATCCGAAGAGGCCCATGATGTTGGATTATGTTGCTTCATGCTTTGATGATTTTATGGAAATCCATGGTGATAGACACATTGGTGATGATGGCGCTATGCCTGCAGGATTAGCCCGAATTGATGGGATTAAGTGTATGGTAATAGGTCATGAAAAAGGTCGTGAAACTCAGGAAAAAATAAAAAGGAACTTTGGTTGTGCAGGACCAGAAGGATATAGAAAAGCATTAAGAATGATGCGTTTTGCTGAGAAATTTCAACTTCCTATTGTATCTATAATTGATACACCAGGAGCTTATCCTGGTGTTGAAGCCGAAGAACGAAATATAGCTGAATCGATTGCTTACAATCTAAGAGAAATGATTTTACTTCGCACACCTATAGTAGCTGTTGTTATTGGTGAAGGCGGTTCTGGAGGAGCATTGGGAATAGGTATTGCAGATAGTGTAATGATGATGGAGAACTCGTATTATTCAGTAATTAGTCCAGAAGGTTGTGCTGCAATATTATGGAAAGATCGTAAATATGCCCCAGATGCGGCCAACGCCATGAAGCTTGATGCACGGAGTCTTAAAAAGTTAGGAATTATTGATAAGATCGTCAAAGAGCCTTTGCATGGGGCTCATACAAACCCTGTAGCGACCTCAAAAACTCTAAAATCATCTATCCTAGATGAGATAAAAACTCTTTCTAAGGAATCAATGGATAAGATTCTTTCTAATAGATACCAAAAGTATAGGAAAATAGGAGAATTTATTAGTTAGTTTCATCTTTTGTATGTGACTTGAATTTCTTTACGGCGTTCCGTATGTCATCAGAGATTGAGTAAAGTGGTTTTGCAAATGCTGGCTTGAACCAAGGGAAAGAGCCAACGACATCATTAATGACTCTTATTTCACCGTCACAATTTTTTCCTGATCCAATGCCAATTGTTGGGATTTCTAAAGAATTTGTTACAGATTGAGCTAAATTCGATTCTACGCTTTCTAGGATAATTGCTGAAACTCCTTTCTCTTGAAGCAAGATAGAATCCCTTTTGATTTCAACTCTTTCTGCTTCTGTCTTACCTTTAATCTTATATTTTTTTTCTTCTTTTATGGATTGTGGGAGAAATCCTAGGTGTCCAACCACGGGTATCATGTTTTTAATAAGTATTTCAATTTGAGGGAGGATTTTAGATCCACCTTCAAGTTTGACGCCATCTGCTCCAGCTTCTAATAAACGCCTCGCATTAGTGAGTGCAGAATTGGGTGTATCATACGATTTATATGGCATATCCGATATTAGTATCGACCTTTGAACACCGTTGCGGCATGCTTTCGTATGATGAATCATCATTTCCATGGTTACCATGGTGGTATCCGAATGACCAAAAAACATCATTCCGAGTGAATCTCCAACTAGGATGATATCTATATTAGCTTCATCTAAAATTCTTGCAGTGGGATAATCATATGCTGTCAAAGCGCAAATCCGTGATGATTTTTTTTGTTCGATTAATGAAGCGAACTTGGATACTTTTGAATTCACTTTTTTAAATTTTTACCATTTATGAAAAATCATTTTTAATGGAGGTTCCTTAGACTTCAAGTTTTCGAGATGCTCTATAATTGATTTGGTTTGACCAGGTAAAATTAAGTTAGGTTTAATTTCAGCAAAAGGTTCGAGGACGAAACGGCGACTTAAGATTCTTGGATGAGGGATTGAGAGGTTGTTTTTTTCTATGATTACATTGTCAGCATAAAGAATATCAAGATCAATATGTCTAGGTGAGTTTTTTTCTCGTTTCTTTGGTCGGCCTAAATTTGATTCAATGGATATACACATTTTCAGGACGTCCTCTGGATTCATATCGAAGTCCATCTCCGCAACAGCATTGAGGAAAGGTCCAGAGGATTCAGTGCAATCAACTGGAGATGTTTCATATACGCTAGAGAATATGCATTTATATGGATTAGGACAGTTTTCTAATAGTTGCGATTTGGAAGTAGATAAATTATTTAATCGATCTCCAAGGTTTGAACCAAATGCTATAACGTATTTTTTGATCTGTTTGATATTATTCAATTTAATTTAGTTCAAGGACATCTTGCATGTCATAGAGACCAGGATCTTTATTTGTGAGCCATTTAGCTGCGTGAAGTGAGCCATTTGCGAAAGTGTTTCTACTTGATGCTTTATGAGTTAGCTCTACACGCTCTCCATCATTAGCAAATAACACAGTATGATCACCGACAACGTCTCCTCCTCTCATTGAATGCATGCCAATTTCATTTTTGGTTCTTTTGCCCACAATGCCCTCTCTACCATGAACAGTATCATTAGAATAGGATGCTTTTGTTGCTTCAGCCAAGATTTCGCCAAGGCGCCTTGCCGTTCCGCTCGGCGCGTCAATTTTCAAACGATGGTGCATCTCAATAACTTCAAGATCAAAATCATCACCCAATATCTTTGCAGTTTTGCGTGTTAACCAGAATAGTGTGTTTACTCCAATGCTAAAATTTGGGGCCATAACTATTGGAATTTTAAGAGATGCATTGTTAATTATATTTAATTCATCATCTGAGTGGCCAGTAGTTCCCATGATGAGAGACTTGTTTTTTTCTATACAAGCATTGACTAGTTCATTTGTATATAGATGGGTGCTGAAATCAATAATTGTATCACAGTTGTCGATGTGATCCGCTAAGGGATCACCAATATCAATTTTTTCAGTTATTTTTATATCTTCATGACTAGGTGCACAATCAATTATGGCTTTACCCATTCTCCCTTTGCAACCTGTGACGAGAATCTTGAGAGCTTTGTTCATTTAATTGTTTGA
>Ga0163111_10000765_pt1 | contig 19250 bp, 27 predicted proteins | sample CRUFie1St18metaG_FD_109645 | JGI IMG/M metagenome (GOLD analysis project Ga0163111, IMG submission 109645) | Marine microbial communities from the Costa Rica Dome - CRUD Field 142mm St18 metaG | ecosystem: Environmental > Aquatic > Marine > Oceanic > Photic zone | place: Costa Rica: the Eastern... | reverse complement strand
TTTTATAATGGATAATATCAAGATGCGATATGGTTTTGCCATGTGTGCATTTGCGAGAATGTATGGAGTCGTAGCAGTCAATGGTTCAGAATCTCTACATAAATTTTGTAAGAAGTGGGCAGAGTCTGATGAGCAGACTCCAACAGGAACACTAACAGAAGTTAATTTTTACTTCAAGGACAGATGGGATACCTGGGGAGGACGTGTATGAACAGACGCTATGGAACCATGAATGATAAAGAAATAGCAGAACAAAGGGAACTCTTAAAAAATCTTCGTGAGCGTATTAAACAACTGAGAATGGTGGAGTATATTGATGATGATGAAGAACCAGATGTTTTTATAGGTCAGGGAATATGATGAGTGGACTGTTTGTATTATTATTCATGGTGCTACTAGTTACAGTGATGGAAAAAACTTGGCCAATCAAATGAAAAAATTACTATTGTTACTTGCATTATTAGTTCCTTCTGCATCTGCACACGGAATTTTTTATACGTATGAAGCAATGCATTGCATGAAACTACGTGAGTGTACCGAAGGTGTTGAGAGACTTTCTTCTAATGATTATGAGGGGGAAGCAAAGATTATCATCAATAATCTTGATGAGATGGGGGTAAAAGTATATAATGCTATTCCAGAGTATTTTGTAGATGAATATCGTGCTTTATATTATTCTGATAAGAATACTATTTTTATAAACAAACGATATACTAAAAAACCAGAAAAGTTTTTATCAATTTTGCGTCATGAAGCATGGCATGCTGCACAAGATTGTATGGCAGGTGGTATGCATAATTCTGATTTGTTGAGCATCCTTAGTCATGAAGTGATTCCACAACATATTACTGATGAAACAATTTTGAGATATGGAGTTAATGATCCTGAAGTTATTCGTATTGAGAGGGAAGCAGTATGGGCAATGTATGAACCTTGGATGAGTGTTAATGCATTAGAAGCTTGTAACTCAGATACTCCAATCTGGGAAACATATTTTCCACCTAAAAAAACTTGGAGATGGCTCTACTGGAATGGGTATGTGAAATGATGTTGCAATTTGCTAGATTTTGTGGAACTGTACTTAACAACCCATATGGGTTAGGATTTCTCGCATCCATCTTAGTCTTTGTTCCTATTTTGGGAATGTGGGCAGTTCATAAGTATGGATGGGAACACTGGGAACCATTTGTCAAACAGCACAAGTAGTGCTATACTTAATAGGTTGAGACGCAACTCAACTGCGGTGACCTCCTTGGTAGTTCAGGGTTAGCGGCGATAGGAACTACCATTTCGGGATGTAGCGCAGTTTGGTAGCGCATTCGCTTTGGGAGCGAAGGGTCGCAGGTTCAAATCCTGTCATCCCGATTGTCAGTTTCCTTGCTGACACCTTGACTATATACAATCAAGGACTTATAATACAAAGGTAAACCAAACACAACGATGGCACTGACTGAAAAATTCAAGAAAGACATCAGCACACTCCGTGCTGCTGCCACTGGCGAAATTTTCCTTGATGTAAAGAATCCGAAACTTTTCAAAAAGGTACGCCGCTACTACGAACGTGAAGGAGCGGTGTTTTCAGGAGAACCACTTGATGATTATGAAATGTTGATGGAACTCATCTACAACGATCTTGAAACTGTTGAGGTTGCACAATGAAAGTGATTAGCAAACCCACCGTTCTTTTGGAGCGGTTCCCTTATCGTTATGTTCAAGTTGGCAAACTAGAAATCAATGGTATGCCAGATTGTCGTATTCAAAAAGTAGATTCATACACAGGTCGTTATCGTGATATGTATCTTTGTGATAATGAAATGCAGTTGATGACTGCTATGGAAGATCACGATTATACTTGTTGGTTGGACCCTGATGGTGTCCCTGCTTATGTGAAAAATACAGTATCTTCAATTCGTAATTGATGGCAACAGATATTCAAAAAATTCATGAACGTCAGAGTATCATTGTAATTGATGATTATCTATCAAAATCTAAGTTAGAAAAATTTCAAAAGTATTTCTACAAGAAAGCTGGAGATGTTTTTGGTAACAAGATGGAGAAACCTTCAAGTCGTCAATGGTTTGATTGTTGGGACGAACATAAATTTTCTGATATCTGTAAGGACTTATTTTTACTCAGTTCACAATATTTTGATACTTCCAAATGTATTGGATATGAGTTTTGGGTAAGAAAGAATAGTAGACCAGATTCTTGGCATTTTGATATTGATGAGAAAGCTAAAAAACTTGGTAAAACATCATATCCTGTATGTACGATAATCTTTTATCCAGAAGTCAGTCATTTAAATGGTGGTCGCATTCACATTGAAGATACTATCATTACACCTAAAACAAACAGGGTAATTATTTTCTCTGCAAATGTCGAACACTTTGTTGAAGAGTTTACTGGTAAAAGATGTGGTATACTAGTTCTTCCTAGAGAAGTATCTCTAATTGAGAAGGAGATATTTATTGAAGATTGTACTGATGATTAACTAGTCGCGGAGTGACTATAAACCTGCCCTGGTCGGTGAAGGATCCCCTTCAATCCCGAAGTTTCCTAGTTCTTAAAACTAGGTGGTGGAGTCAATAGACCCTCTTATGAAATTTAATGCAATTTGGGATGATCCTTTATTGGTTTGTACTCTCCCTGAAGAAATAAATCTGGAAATCAAAGAGTGGGTTGATGAATCTATTAAGATTAAAAATCACCCACTCTCTGAATACAAAGCACATAATAATGTTGGTTATTGTGGGTTTCATCCCGATTTAAATACAAATTCTTATCAATGTTCTGTGCCATCACACCTTGTTATAAATTCATTTTGGTTGGCATATACTTTAAGACTTTGTGCATCTCACTGGGGAGGGGAGCATAAAATGTATTCTTTGGCAGAATACAGAGGTCATTTTGATTCTTTTGATATTTGGACTAATTTCTCATACAAAGGAAATTATAATCCACCTCATATACACACTGCTGATATATCTGGAATCATTTATTATCAGAGTTTAAATCATCCAACCATATTTCCTCAAGTTGGTAAAACACATGAGAGTAAAGATGGTACGATGGTTTTGTTCAAATCTGATGTTGAACATCGTGTAGGAGTTCAAAAAAATGATGGAGAAAGAATTACTATTGCATTTAATATCTGTAAGGTTTCTTAGTTCCTAAAACTAAGTGGTGCGGATGGAGGTTACTCCCGCCCTGTTTCTTGCTTCAGGACAAAGAGCAAGTGGCGTGCATGTAAAGACCTAACAAGGGTGGTTGTATAAACCACTCTTTTTTAGTATGATAGATAAGAGGTAAAACGTTAAATTTATGTTTACTATGAAAAAATTAATTGTACTTCCTATCATGCTTTCTCTTGTTAGCATCATTGGAAGCTCGCCAGCTGAAGCGAAAGGTTGGCATGGTGGTAGACCTGGTGGTAGACCTGGAACCATTCATCGACCAAAGAAACGTTGCACAAGAAAGCGTCCATGTTCAAGAATGCCTGAACTTCCATTCTTTCCTGGTGATATTCAACCAATGCCAAGAGGTGGACTGGCACCTTATCCTGGCACACAATGGCGTTGATCGGTCAACATCCTATCCCCAATTTTTTCAGAATCTAATTTAATTTCAAAGGTGTCTTGACAAGAGACACCTTTTTTTAGTATAATATAAAAAAGTGTCCTCATAAATGAAAGTTGCTTTAATTACAGGAATCACGGGACAGGATGGGTCATATCTAGCAGAACTTCTTCTTGAAAAAGGATATGAAGTTCACGGTATTGTTCGTCGTGCTTCTTTGATTAATACACATCGTATTGATCATATCTACGAAAAACTAAATCTACATTATGGTGACTTAACTGATTCTACTAATCTAGTAAGAGTTATTCAGCAAGTTCAACCAGAAGAAATCTACAATCTTGGTGCTCAGAGTCACGTCAAGGTATCGTTTGAGATGCCTGAGTATACAGGACAAACTGATGCTTTAGGAACTCTTCGTGTTTTGGAGGCAGTTCGTCTTCTGGGTATGGAAGACAGAGTTCGTATCTATCAGGCATCTACCAGTGAACTCTATGGTCTGGTACAGGAAGTTCCTCAAAAAGAGACAACACCTTTTTATCCACGTTCTCCATATGGTGTAGCAAAACTCTATGGATATTGGATCATTAAGAACTATCGTGAAGCATATGGAATGCATTGTAGTTCTGGTATTCTTTTCAATCACGAATCACCACGGCGGGGTGAGACCTTTGTAACTCGTAAGATTACTCGCGGACTTTCTAAAATTTCTGTTGGACTTCAAGACTGTTTGTATCTTGGCAATCTTAATGCTAAGAGAGACTGGGGTCACGCAAAGGATTTTGTAGAAGCAATGTGGTTGATGCTTCAACAAGATGAACCTGACGATTATGTGATTGCTACAGGTAAACAGTATTCTGTTCGCGATTTTGTTGATGCTGCCGCACCTATTTTTGGTATGAAAATTGAATGGATGGGTGAAGGTCTTGATGAAGTTGGTTATGACTGGAATACAAAGAGACCAGTCGTCAGAGTGGACCCTAAATATTTCAGACCTGCTGAAGTTGAAACTTTGTTAGGTGACGCCACAAAGGCGAAAGAAAAATTAGGTTGGGAACCTAAAACATCTTTTACAGAATTAGTTGAGGATATGTGTATCTATGGACAGTGAAAGTCGCGTATACGTCGCTGGCAACACAGGATTAGTGGGATCAGCAATTGTTCGTATGCTTCATCGCAAAGGTTATACGAATATCTTGTCAACACCGTCAAGTCACTTTGACTTGCGTCGGCAAGATGATGTTGAAAGATTTTTTAAACTTAATGAACCTGAGTATGTGTATCTTGCTGCTGCGAAAGTTGGTGGTATTGGTGCGAACAAAGATTATCCAGGACACTTCATCTATGATAATCTGATGATTCAGTCAAACATCATTCATACTGCACGTAAGTTTGGTGTTAAAAAACTTTTGTTCCTGGGATCATCATGCATCTATCCAAAGATGTGTGAACAACCAATTAAAGAGGAATACCTGCTGACAGGTCTTTTAGAACCAACGAATGATGCCTATGCTATTGCTAAGATTGCTGGTATCAAAATGTGCCAAGCATATCGTAAGCAGTATGGATTCAATGCAATTTCTCTGATGCCTACGAATCTGTATGGTCCTAATGACAATTTTGATCTTGAAACATCACACGTTCTTCCTGCATTGATTCGTAAACTTGATGCTGGTAAAAATGCTATCGGTCATGATCTTGGTGGTTCTTATCAGTATCCAGTAACTCTTTGGGGTGATGGTTCTCCGATGCGCGAGTTTCTTCACGTTGATGATTTAGCAGATGCCTGTTTTATTTGTATGAAAGATTACAATGAACCAGAACCTATTAATGTTGGAACTGGAGAAGATGTAACTATTAAAGAACTTGCAAGCATTATTTCGGATGCTGTGGGATTCACTGGAGGTATTGATTGGGATACATCAAAACCAAATGGTACACCACGCAAAGTTCTCAACGTAGATAAGATGAAATCTCTTGATTGGGAACCAAAAATTAGTTTGAAAGACGGTATTAAATCAACTTACGAATGGTATAAAGATTATGCTTGCAAATGATGATATTGGAAATTTAGGACGACTGGGTAATCAAATGTTTCAATATACCGCACTTCGTGGTATTTCTGATAGATTTGGATATGGTTATTGTTTGCCACCTAGAGAAATTGTCGGGACAAGAGATTTAAATTGTTCAAATTCCGACATTAGTATTTTTGAATGTTTTAAACTTCCTGAAGCTCCAAGAGGAGTATCTAATTTTCCTAGAGTTCAGGAAACTTGTGGATTCAATTTTGATACAAACATTTGGAATGGGTGTCCTGATAATATATCTTTGTATGGATACTTTCAATCTGAGAAATATTTTAAGCATATTGAACGTGAGATTCGTGAAGCATTTACTTTTGCCGATGATTTCCGTATTCCTACAGAAGAAGCATTCAAATCAAACTTTGAAGATACTGAAGTAATTGCTATACATCTTCGTCGTGGTGATTATCTAAAATATCCACATCATCCTGTTCAAGAACTTTCGTATTATCAAAAGGGACTTGCTGAACTTCCTCCTGATATCCCCGTCATGATTTTTTCTGATGGAATTGATTGGTGTAAGGAACAAGAAGAATTTAAGGACGATAGGTTTATTTTTGCTGAGGGCAATCATACTGGTGTTGACCTATGTCTTATGTCTCTTTGCACCTACCATGTGATTGGTAACTCCTCCTTCTCTTGGTGGGGTTCGTGGTTAGCAAAGAGTAAGAAGACTATTGCTCCCAGTGTTTGGTTTGCTGGACCTGATGCACACAAAGATCTTAGTGACTTGTATCTTCCTGAGTGGAAAATCTTATGAGAGTAGCAGTATTAATATCTGGTAGGATTAAGTGTTATGAGCAGAGACTTTTACCATTCTTAGAAAAGGTTGATTATGATGTTGATCTCTTTATCTCTATTAATGGGCACAGAGATGCTTATCACAACCAAGCAATTGAAAAATTATCTAAGTGGTTGAAAGGAGACTATGTTAATCCATATGTGGTTCCTCAAGATTACGTAGATATTTTTATTAACATGAATAGTGGTACTAATGAACCACTTCCATATAATCAGATGTCTTGTTTCTACAATGATAGAAATGCATTTGAACTTGCTACTGAGTATGCTGATAATAATGGATTTGAGTATGATGCTTATATGAAGTATCGTGCAGACATCATCACCGATGATTATCCACAAGTTCAAAGCAGTGATGAATATAAGTTGTTCTCAGTAGTTCCACAGTGTAATCATTATTCTCCTATTATTGATAAGTTAAAACCAACCATCTATAATAAACCTGGAGACTGGAGACTTCCCGATACTAAAACAGTTCCTTGGGTATCGGATGCTATAATCTATGGTAATAGGAAGTCTATGGATGCATACACAAAAACTTACGAATACTGTGTAGAAATGAATAAACTTTGGAACGGACTTTATCCCATTGCATTTGAACCATCGGTTACTCAGAATGTATATGATAAAGGTGTGGAAATAGAATATTTTTCTATGCCATATTCTCATGACTCAGGTCGCCATAACTAAATATCTAAAAAATATAATCAATGAAAGTCGTTATTCCAATGTCTGGTATGAGCAGCAGGTTTGTTGCTGCTGGATATGATATTCCAAAATATTTGATAGAAATTGATGGTAAAAAAGTAATAGAACATATTGTCAAATTATATCCAGAAGATTCTGACTTTGTTTTTATTATTAATGATAAGCATGAAAAGGAAACAAATATAGTTGAAGTTCTGGAAGGTATTGTTAAGAGAAAGAAAATAGTTACAATACCTTGTCATAAAAAAGGACCAGTATTTTCTGTATCTCAGTTTGAAGATCTTATTGATGACAATGAGGAAGTTATTGTCAATTACTGCGACTTTTCAATCTTTTGGGACTACAGACATTTTAGGGCATATATTGATGCCGTAGAGTGTGATGGATGTGTAATTTGCTATACAGGATTCCATCCTCATATGTTGGGTAGTGATAACTATGCTTTTTGTCGTACAGATGATAGAAATGGAATTTTAGAAGTTAGAGAAAAGCAACCATTTACAGATGATAAGATGTCTGAGTTTGCTTCTGCTGGAAACTATTATTTCAAAAAGGGTAGTTATATTAAAAAATACTTTAAGAAGTTGATGGATGAAGATATCAATATTAATGGTGAATATTATGTGAGTTTAATTTATAACCTGATGGTTCAGGATAATCTGGATAATCGTGTTTATGAAGTTCCTTATATGCTTCAGTGGGGAACTCCTGGAGATCTTGATATCTACAATAGTTGGTCAAACTACTATCGTAAAGCACTGGTGGGGCAGAAAGAAGTTAAGATAGAGAACTGTACTCTTGCACTTCCTATGGCAGGTGCTGGTAGTCGTTTTACCAAGGAGGGATATGCACACCCCAAACCATTCATTCCTGTAAATGGAAAGAATATGGTTGAGCAGGCAGTGCGTTGTCTTCCTAAGACTGACAGAACCATCTATGCTTGTTTGAAGGGGCATCAAGCACCTAGTGATGATGTTGTATGGATTGATGAGGTTCTTGAAGGTCAAGCTTGTACTACAGAAAAGATTGTAGAACAATGTGGGGATGGTTCAATTCTTGTCTCTGCTTGTGATAATGGTGTCTTTTATGATGCAGATAAGTTCTTGGAATTGATAAATGATGAAAGTAATGATATAATAGTGTGGACCTATAGAAATAACTACACCAGTCAACTTCAACCAAATGCATACTCATGGGTAAACTGTGATGAAGATGGTAATGTTTCTAGTGTTGATGTGAAAGATTTCAAAGGAACTAATCCTGTAGAAGAATTTGCAATTACAGGAACAATGTTCTTCCGCTCAAGAGAAGTTTTTGCACATGCGTTGAGTTCTCTTTATGATAAGAAAATGAGAACAAATGGTGAGTTTTATGTTGATAGTATGCTTAATGAAGCAATCAATATAGGATACAAAGTAAAAAACTTTGAGATTGATAATTATATTTGTTGGGGAACACCTAACGACTTAAAGACTTATCAATACTGGCAAAGATTCTTCAATAAAGTTGATTGGCACGATTATTGTTATGCAGAAGACTACTTTACAAAATAAAGATATTAATGCAGTAATAATGCTGCACTGGGGATGGAGTGATCTTCTCCAGCATGTTGGTATGGTTAGATATTATAAGGAACAATATAAATCTGTTTCTTTAGTTTGCCTACCTCACCAGAAAATATTCCTTGAGGCACTGTATCCAGATTTTGATTTGATATTTGTCCCATGTCCTGACAGGGGTCAGATTGATTTGGAAGTCAGAAGACTATTTGATGAGGACTATTTGATTCTATTTGACGGTCATCAATGTTCTCAAAATCTTACTCTTGCATTTAGTAGACAGAACTTCAAACCAAGAACTGAGATACAGCAGATGAACTGTGAGGCATATAAGACGAGTGCCTTACATAGGATGCCAGAGATTCTAAGTTTAGAATGGGTTGATCCTAATTTTGATGAAAGAATTGGTTTCTATACCTTATCTGGTTTAGATCACTCTATTGCTTTTGATTATTTTGATATTATAAGAGATAAGGAAAGCGAGGATGTAAAGTATTCTGAGTTAGTTCACTCTGAGAAATATTCTGTGATTCATCACACTTCTGATATGGATATCTCCGAGATAAAAGATTCGCTTGTCTATCTTAATGATAACTCAGACAAAATTGTCGATATGATGAAAATTATTGAGAATGCAAATGAGGTTCACCTTTATGATAGTCTTTATGGAGTTCTATGTTACTTCGCATATTTTTCTGGTAAGTTGAAAGGTCCAAAGTTTTATTTTCATAAGTATGCTAGACTGAAGATACCTAAGTTCTTTAATTATGAGTGGATGGAAAAATCTAATGATTGGGTTATCTTAGATAGAGTAAAGGAGTCTGATAAGTTATCTAATAGGTATAATGGTGCTCTTTATGAGAGCGCAGTGCCGCCGTTGTTCTCTGATAATAATGAATAAAGAAGTACTACCAATTACATATTGGGACTCTGGGCAGACAAGGAGAGTTGCTCCTGTAGATAAAAATCATAGAATCCTTGAAGTTGCTTATTTTGATCAAATAAGATTTGTAGGACATTCAAAACACTATCCACAACCACTAATGTGGTCAACTAAAACTGGAAGACTTATCCTTCCTACCGTTGAGAAATTTATGTCTCTTGATAGGGGAACTGTTTATGAAGAGACAATGGAATATGAAATGTGGTTGCCTGTAAGATTCACACAATTTTGCAATCTTCCAGTATTTTATTTCATCTATAATATGGCAAACTATTACCATTTTATTTACGATACCCTACCTTATCTTTTTCATTATTTCAATGAGAGAAAAATTCATCCTGATTTGAAACTACTTGTCAGTCCTCCTGAGGGACAGACAGATCTTTATCCGTTTGTCTGGGAATGTTTTGAACTTTTAGGTATCAATAAAGAAGATGTCATATTTCTGAATCAAAATACATTATATAATACGGTTTGTGTTGGATCTTCTCTTACACATAATCGTCTTTCTAACTCACCGCCACACAAAAAGGTGTTTGAGGTTTTGGATCGTATGAAGAGTGATAGTAATAGAGGTCCAGAAAAGATTTATATCTCTCGTCGTACTTGGTTACATAATAATCTAGAAAATATTGGCACTAATTATACAGAACGTAGACGCTGTGTAAATGAAGATGAGATGGCAGAATTGTTTATCTCCAAAGGATTTGAAGAAGTTTTTTGTGAGAACTTGTCAATGAGAGAAAAGATTGCTATGTTTAGTAATGCCAAAGTAATTGCAGGTCCTATTGGAGGGGGTATGTGTAATGTAATTTTTTCTCCACCAGAAACAAAGGTAATCTCTATTAATAGTCCAAAGTTTTTTGATGTTAATAGTAGGTTTGAATATTCAATGTCTCATACAAATTTGCATCATTTTGAGCATACAGAATTTGTAAATGAGATTGAAGAAAGTGTAGAAAATCAAGGATCACTGTCAATATCTGGTGGACTAAATTCTCCTTGGAAGGTAGATCTAAATAAGTTGACAACATTTCTTAAAGATGATTGAAATATTAGAATTAGCAAGAGAGATTAGTGATTATGCTATTTGTGGAGAAGGAAATGTATCTGTAAGAGATGGTAATAATTTTAAAATTAAATCAAGTGGTACAAGTTTGCGTACACTTTCAGAGGATGATTTAACACTATGTGATATTGATGGAAATCAACTTGATGAGTCACATAAAAAACCTAGCATTGAAGTTTGTTTTCATAGTTGGATTATGAAAACATTTCCCGAAATAAATTTTATCGCACATACTCATCCAACAGAAACATGTAAAATCTTATGTTCTAGTGAGATTCATGAATTTTCATCCATAAGATTGTTTCCAGACCAAGTTGTAAGAAATGGAATTAAATCCTGTGTAGTTCCATATGCATCTCCAGGTGAAAAACTTCTGAGTGCCATTGAATCCTCTGTATCTCACTTTATCAATCATGAAGGATATTTTCCCAAGTTGATACTGATGCAAAATCATGGTATAATTGTAGCAGCATCTTCTGCCAAAGATTGTATTGCATCAACACATATGTGTGAGAAGTCTGCTGAGATTTATATCGGAGCAAAATCTTTCACTTTGAAAACTCTAAACAAAGAACACATAATGGAAATTGATTCTGATCCAAGAGAAAAATATAGGAGAGAACTTTTAAAATGAAAGTAATTTATGTTGACATTGACGAAACAATTTGTCATCGTGAAACTGCAGTAGATTATGGAACTACTCATGACTATACAAAAGCAAAACCAATTGTAGAGAATATTGAAAAAATCAATAAACTTTATGATGCAGGAAATACTATTGTGTATTGGACTGCTCGTGGTAGTCGTAAGCAAATTGATTGGACAAATCTGACTGAGAAGCAACTTAATGAGTGGGGTGCTAAGTATCACGAACTTAGAGTTGATAAACCTTTTTATGATTTGTTTATTGAAGATAAGTCACTTCGCATTGAGGAAGTATGAAAATTATTTCTCATCGGGGAAATATACGTGGACCTGTTCCTGGTAGAGAAAATGCTCCCAGTTATATTGACTGTGCTCTTGGAAATGGGTATGATGTAGAGATTGATGTTCGATCTATAAACGGACAATTGTGGTTAGGTCACGATAAACCACAATATAAGATAACTTGGAATTGGATTTTTCATAGGCAACATAATCTTTGGATTCATTGTAAAAATGTAGAAGCAGCAAAGATTTGTGAAATATTTCAATCTTTCTGTCATACTGATGATCCATATGCATATACATCAAATGGAAAAATTTGGTTACATGATATAAATCAAACCTTTGATGATAAAACAATTATTCCATTACTTTCAAAAAAAGATTTAGAAAAACATTCTAATTATATTCATGATTGTTGTGGAGTTTGTACTGACTATCCTGCTTTGATATGAAATCTCTTTTTGTTAAACAATATGATGCTTTTGGTGATTGGGTATCATCTAATGGATTGATTCGTCATCTTATTGAAGAACAATCATATGATAAAGTATATTTGGTTTTGGAGTACAATGAAAGCAGAAAGCATTTCATTGAAATGTTATATGGTGATGATTCTAGAATTACTACCATAATGGATACTCAAGTTGATAGTACCTGCACATTAAATGATGATGTAATTGATCTTAGATTTGAAAATAATCCACGAACTCTTAGTCGCAATCATTGGTGCAATCAGAATAGATATGGAAATTATGTTCATTCTGGGCAGGAATCTAATTCTGATAAGTTTTATACCAGACTTGGCATAGATCCAAAAATTAAAAATGATAAATTTTTCTTCTCAAGAAATAGAGAGATGGAAGAAACTCTTTTTAATAGTTTGAATATTGAAGAACCATATTCTGTCATATGCGAGTATGATGAAAACGTTATAGATAGGAAGTATGTGAAGCATAAAAAAATTATCAATCTTCATAATATTTCTCCAAACTTGGTAGATATATTAAAGATTCTTGAGAATTCTGATGATATACATTTGATAGAGAATACCGTAGCATTACTTGTATATCATTTGCAGGCTGCCAATCTTTTGGATAGGTTTAATGTAAATATTCATGCATATTCTAGGCAAGAATCTCATCGCAAATGTGATGGACCAGATTGTAATAATTCATATCTGAACATGCTACTTTTACCTAAACTGGATAACTGGGAGGTTGTATGGAGTTGAAACCATGGGGTTCTTATACTAATATCCTTGACGAGGAATATACTAAAGTAAAAAAGATAGTAATTAAATCTGGTGAATCACCAAGTTATCAATATCATTTTAAGAGAAGTGAAATTTGGGTTATTGTAAAAGGATCTGCAGAGATTAAAATTGATGATAACATTATGACTCATAGTGTGGGTGATGTTATTAAAATACCTAAAGAAGCAAAACATCAGGTAACAAATATTGCAAACGAAGATCTAGTCTTTATTGAAGTACAACTTGGTGAATACTTTGGTGAAGATGATATTGTGAGGTTAAATGACAAGTATGGCAGACTATAAGGTACTACTTACGACAAGTGGTCTTGGATCGAGATTAGGAAATCTAACTAAGTTTACAAATAAAAGTTTGGTTCGTATTGGTGATAAACCAGCGATTTCTCACATCATTGAATCTTATTCAAAGGATGTTGAGTTTGTGGTTACTATTGGTCACTATGGATCTCATGTGAAGCAATATCTTTCTATGGCACACGCTGATAGAAAAATTCAGTTCGTTGAAGTAGATAATTATATGGGTGAAGGAAGCAGTCTTCTTTACTCAATTTCTTTATGTGAAGAGTATCTTCAGTGTCCTTTCGTCTTTCACGCATGTGATACTATTCTTCCGAAGAATTATATTAAGGATATAGATTTCTCATCTAACTGGTCTATTGGTGGAGGTGGTGAGAATAGTCAGGCATATAGAACTCTCAACTGTGTCAATGGTAAGATTGCTTCTATCAATGAGAAGGGTGAGCAAAACTTTGATTATGTTTATATTGGAGTATCTGGATTCAAGAACTATGTTGAATTCTGGGAAGTATGTAATGAAATCCTGAGTGCAGTTAAAACTAGTGAATTAAGTGACTGCCACGTCATCCGAAAGATGTCTGATTTCTCTGTAGTAAAAATTGATGATTGGTATGATATTGGTAATATTGATTCTTTGAAGAAAACTAGAAGTGTCATTAAAGGAACGGTTCATGTTTTAGATAAGGAAGATGAGAACATCTTTATCTTTAAAGATTATGTAATTAAATTTTTCTATAATAAAAAGATCTGCTCAGATAGAGTTGCAAGAACTCAAAGTCTATCTGGATTAGTTCCCGAACTAGTTGCTAGCTCAGAAAACTTTTACAAATATAAGTTTGTAAGAGCAGATCTTTTAGCAGATACTGTAAATATTACACGATTTATTAATCTTCTTCAGTGGGCAGATAGTAAACTTTGGATTCCTAAGGAAGATGAATCTTATAAAGACAATGCACTTTCTTTTTATAAAAATAAAACTCTGAAGAGAATCTCCAAATTTTTGGATAAGTATAATCTTGAAGATGAATCTGATACTATCAATGGCATTCAGGTTCCACCTGTTAGAGAGATGATAGAACAAATTAACTTTGATTGTTTAATTGGATCTAACCCAACTGGATTTCATGGAGACTTTATATTAGATAATATTCTTGTTAATGAAGAGGGATTTACATTGATTGACTGGAGACAAGATTTTAATGGTAGTATAGATGCTGGTGATATGAATTATGATATTGCCAAGTTGAATCATAATCTTACACTTAATCATCAAGTTCTCTCAAATAATCTTTTTACTATTAATTCAAAGGATGAAATTACTTGTGATGTTTATGTGAAAAAATCTCATCTAGATTGTAAGGAATATCTTAAAAACTTTTGTGAATCCAGAGGTATTTCATATGATGATATTCAAGTATTAACTGCACTCATTTGGATAAATATGTCTCCTTTACATGAACATCCTCTTGATATATTTTTGTATTATTTCGGTAAACATAATTTGTTCTTAAATCTCAAATGAATTTTCCCAAATATTATATTGGTCCAATGAGTAAGAATGTGGTTGATTGTGTGATTGACCACAAGTACCCTATTGGATTCATTCCTTCAAGACGACAGGTTGATTTTTGTGGTGGATATGTGAATGGTTGGGATACAAAATCATTTTCTGAATATGTGAAAAGTAAAAATTCTTCTATATTACTTTGCAGAGATCACGGTGGAGAAAATCAAGGTCAAGAGATAGATGATGGTATTAAATCTTTTTCAAATGATTGTGAAAATTTTGACTTGATACACATAGATCCATTCAGAGTATCTACGACTATCTTAGATGCTGCGGAAAGAACTAGATCAATTATAGAAAATCTTTGGAATAAAAATCCAAATATCATGTATGAAGTTGGAACTGAAGAGGCAATCTATAAGTATCAACCAGAAGAACTTAAATGGTTTCTTGCATATCTTGATATGGGATTAACCAACGAACAATTTGGACAAATTAAGTATGCTGTAGTTCAATCTGGAACCCGATTAGATTTATCTACAAGGACTAATACTGGTAATTTTAACAACAAGAGACTTAAGAGTTTTATTCGCGTTGTTAAAAAATACGGACTTCTTAGTAAAGAACATAATGGTGATTACTTAATTGATTCATTTGATGTTGAGATGAGGTTTGAATCCGGTCTTGATGCTATTAACATTGCTCCAGAATTTGGTCAAATTGAATCTGAATATTATCTGGAGGAGTCTAAGAAAGATGAGGAAGTATTTGAACGACTTTATGAATTGTGTTATAATTCTGGAAAGTGGAAAAAGTGGGTTAAAGATGTAAATAGGGTTTCAAAAAGTCAACTTATAATGACTTGCTGTCACTACATTCTTAATAATCAAGAATTTATTGAATCTATTAAATCACATTTTCCAGACTCAGATTCTGTTATCAAGAAAAGAATCAATTCTCAATTGAAATTATTAAATGAGCAAACAAAAAACTATCGCATTTGATTTGGATGATGTTATTTGTTGGAGACCTAAAGGATATGAAGACCTAGGTCCTTACAAATATGATCACTGCCAACCAATTCAAGAAACAATTGATTTGATAAATGAACTTCATGATGATGGGCATAAAATTGTTGTGTATACTGCAAGGGGAATGTCTCAGTATAGTGGTGATATAAATAAAATTTATTCAAATTTATACTGCAGAACTACATCTCAATTAAATTCTTGGAATGTTAAGTATGATCAACTAGTAATGGGAAAAATTCATTTTGATATCTTAGTTGATGACAAAGTTTGGAACTCCCGTAACATTACAAAAGAAAGAATTGAGAGTCTGTTAGATGAAAACTGATATTATAATTTCAATCAATGTTCATGAGAAACCTGAATATTTGTTAAATCAAATTGAAAATATAAACAAACATGTAAAACTCAACAAAAAAATCATTCTGAATTGTAATGATTATATGTTGAAAGAAATGGGTGCTCGAAATATTCCTGATGTTGAAGTTTTCCCTGAAGCAATTACTAAAAGACCCTTTCACGGTTCTCTGATGCATGGTATTGCGTGTAATATGTCACACGCAGTTAATAATTATAATTTTGATTACTTTATTGTGCTTTCATCTAGAGAGTTTTTCTATAGAGACCTTACAGATATCTCACAGATAGAAGAGTGTAATGTTGTAAAGCAAACTGGAGATGTTGATTTTAGATATCCAAACCTGTATGTGTCTGGTAATTACTGTGAAGTCCCTGGAGATCATGCTAATTGGTTAGGAGCAACTGAAGATTCTGACCTAGTTAATATGTGGTGGTGGCCAAAGTTTAGTAGAACTGAATTGTATCAGCATATTAAAAAATATAATATGAAATTTGCTCATTCTATGCATGAGGGTATGTGTTTCAGGAGGGATGGTTGTGACTATATAATGAACTTCTTTGAAACAAATGAAGATATTATGTATGAACTATTTGATTTTGATGGTTGTGTAGAAGAGTTTGCATTACAATCAATCGCAGCAAATCACAAAGGTTTTTATTATCTTGGGAATGGATGTGATACTAAATCGTTAGAAGAAGTGGATCCAGATAAGTTTACTCATAAGAGAACCAGATGAAAAAATGTTTATTTGTAATTACGGGAGATACCTTCCGTATTGGAGGTCAACGATCTACAGGAAAGGGTGGTGATGAATCATTTAAGAGACAGAATCTAGCAACAGATTCCCACTTGAGATTTTTTGAAAGTATTGAAAAAAATTTCAATATTCAGTGTGATGTCTTTCTCAATATCTACAAGTGTAATGATGAGTATGATAAGCAACTATTTGAGTGGTACGGTGAAAGAGTAGTTCAAAGTAAGGTTCATCCTGGTAGACTGGGTAGTGAATTTGAAATGATTTACGATACAATTGGTAGACTAATTAACTCTAAAATTGATGATTATGAGTTTATAATGTTTATCAGACCTGATTGGTATCTGAAGAAGTATTTTGATGAAATATTCAAACCAGACCCTGAAAGAGTTCTCTACGCTCATCTGGATGCTGGATATAAGTTAGTTGAGAATCCTACTGGATTTATTGATGGTGGTGGTAGAAGGCGCGATATACCTCATGTGTGTCATTGCATAACCTATTGCCCCAAAAAACATTACAGATGGTTGTTAGAGAATAGAGTTTGGCATTGGCACGATTCTCTTCTTAGACTTGAGCAACATCTACCAAGAACTCAATTTGGATTTTTCATAGATACTGTCCACTGGTGCTGCAGCAGTCTTGATTGGAATCCTCTTTACTCTCTAGTTGGTAGAGATGAACATCTGGAATATAAGTTTCCTAATATCTCATATGATATTGAAACGCACACGGTAAACCACTTAGACACACTTGAAAGATACAAGGATGTGTTGTATACTGATACGATAGAGGAGAATCTGAAATCCTATGGATAAAATTACGCTAGCAATACCTTTTTATAATACATCTAGATATTTTAAAGAAGCAACAGAACTCGCACTCAAGTCTGATTTTGTGCGAGAAATTGTTGTGAGTGACGATTGTTCTACAGAAGAAGAATCAAATAATCTGAATAATATTGTTTCTGAACTTGATAGCGAGAAGATTAAAGTCTATCGCAATGAAAAGAATCTTGGTGGATTCAGAAACAAATACACTGCAGTAGGACACGCTACTTCTGAGTGGGTCTATCTACTTGATAGTGATAACAATCCAGCAGAAGACACTCTGAATATTATTGAATCTATTGAAGATCCTAATCCAGATCTTTGCTATGTACCACAAACATTAAAACTTCATAAGGTTGGAGAAGATAGTTGGGAAATTAATTATAATTTTAAGTATAACGAAATTGGTATTGATGAGGCACAGGACGCTCTTCTCAAGAAGACAAAGCACTTTGATTGGTTGCTGAACACTGGTAACTTTGTTTTTAATCGTAAGAATTATCTTGATAGATTGTCTGGAGGTTATGCTAATTTAGATGAACCAGTTTATGCCTGCAGTATTGCATTTTCATATCACTGGTTGAACAATGGTGGAAGATATAAAGTTGTTCCTGGAATGAGTTATTATCATCGTTTGAGGAATGATAGTTACTGGAATAGTTGTGGAAGCAATTCTGATTTGTCCGCTAGATATTATCATGAGAGGATTATTAACTTACAATGATTACAGTCGCCATTCCTTTTTATAATACAGTTGACTATCTTGAACCACTTCTTGAAGAGATAGTTGATTCTTTTTTTGTTGATGAAATTGTAATTAGTAACGACGCATCTGATTACAGTATTGAGATTGATCATCCTAAAATTACAATATATCATAATGCAATTAATCAGGGTGCGTTTCGAAACAAATATTTGAGTGTTGCTAGAGCATCAAACGATTGGGTCTATCTTTTAGATAGTGATAATAAGCTTCCAAAAAGTTCTATAGATATATTAGAGAATATTCAAGACCTAGATCCTGACACATATTATTCTCCTTTTCAACTGAATTTGGTAAATGACGGTCTAGACGAATCACTTGACGGAAAAACTGTTGTATATGATTTTCCAGAAAGAACGATAAATTTAGAACTAGCAAAAGAATACTTAGCAAATGACACTGGACAAATTCAGTGGTTTTTGAATACTGGTAATTTTCTTGTCAACAAGAAAACTTATCTTGAGACTATGAAGTTTATTTTTGATAATCCAAATCATAAAAATCTTGAGGCAGATGCTATGGCATTTACCACACATTGGTTGAGAAAAAATAAAAAGATTGAGATTGTGCCAGATCTTTGCTATGAGCATAGAGTCAGACCACAAAGTTATTCTCACGCCTTTGGTTCAAGAGGTTCTGAGTCTCTTCATTATCATAGAAAACTATTATTACAATCATGATTAGAATTGCTGACGTGCCGCAGGAGTTTCTCCCTGCAATGCCTGTTCAATATCCCCCACATCAAGGATATAATCCAATGATTGAAGA
>Ga0163111_10000764_pt1 | contig 19254 bp, 20 predicted proteins | sample CRUFie1St18metaG_FD_109645 | JGI IMG/M metagenome (GOLD analysis project Ga0163111, IMG submission 109645) | Marine microbial communities from the Costa Rica Dome - CRUD Field 142mm St18 metaG | ecosystem: Environmental > Aquatic > Marine > Oceanic > Photic zone | place: Costa Rica: the Eastern... | reverse complement strand
TGTAGTTAATTACTACAACCTAATGGCTGCCGAATGGTGGGATAGAACAAAATGTAACCGCATGTACGGTAGTAACCAAAATGCAGCTCATACGGATAGAGTGCCTCAATACAATACTTGGTATAAAATTGAGTTTGGCAATGCAGGGCGTAGTGCGGGTAAATTTGTAGCTGTAGATCCATCGGTAGTTGGTACGCCAGCACAATGGGATGTAGCAAACGAGGTTGGCACTGTAATAACTACCCCTGGTATAGGCTCTGCGCCAGAGGTTAACGCTGTATTTGGTGCTGCCGTATATAATGATGGCGGCTCACAAATAGTGCATAGAGCATTTAAAGTTTACTAGTTTTAGCTGCTATAATTTGGGCTTTCGCGAGTAATTTGTATATTGTGGGGGTGGCTCTCTTTTAAGCTGCTCCCGCTTATGCGTACAAACTCACAACCACCACGCATTTTATTTATATCTGCATTGCCAGTATAACCCATAGAGGCTTTAAGCCCACCAACCAACTGGTGGATAACTGCAGTTAGGCTACCTTTAAATGGTACCATGCCCTCTACACCCTCGGGTACTAGTTTTATTTGCTCGGTAATATCTTGCTGAAAGTACCTATCGGCAGAGCCTTGCGCCATTGCGCCAATGCTACCCATACCACGGTATGATTTATACGGGCGGCCTTGATAGGTTATTACCTCGCCTGGGCTTTCCTCTGTACCTGCTAGTAAAGAGCCTATCATTACCACATTAGCACCTGCTGCTATTGCTTTAGCTACATCACCACTATATTTAATGCCGCCATCAGCGATTACGCCAATATTTTTGTCTTTACAGTAAGCAGCTACTTCCATCACCGCACTTAGTTGAGGTACACCAACACCGGCTACAATACGGGTAGTACAAATACTACCAGGACCAATACCTACTTTAACAGCATCCGCACCGGCTGCTATTAAATCAGCCGCTGCCTCTTTAGTGGCTATATTACCTGCAACAATTTGTTGAGTAGGGTATTTTTGTTTTATTTGTTTTACAGTATCAATAACACCTTTGGAGTGGCCATGGGCTGTATCTATAATTAATAAATCCACCTGTGCAGCTATTAGTTTTTCAGCACGTTCAATACCATCAGCACCCACGCCAACAGCAGCAGCTACACGTAAACGGCCTTTATTATCCTTACATGCATTAGGGAACTTTATAGATTTCTCCAAATCCTTAACTGTAATAAGGCCTGTAAGTTGGTAATTATCATTAACTACTAGTAGCTTTTCAATACGGTTTTTATGCAGTAGCTCTTTAGCTTTATCGGCTGCTACCTCTTTTTTTACAGTTACTAAATTTTCAGTTGTCATTAACTCACTAACTGGTTGATCAAGATTTTTGGCAAAACGTACATCACGGTTAGTAAGTATGCCTAATAGCTTTTTACTGCTATCAATTACTGGTATACCACTAATTTTATGCTGGCTCATTAAGTCTAGCGCATTACGTAAAGTAATCTCTGGAGTTATGGTTACTGGGTCTACCACCATGCCAGACTCATACTTTTTTACCTTAGCTACCTGAGCTGCCTGCTGCTCAATACTCATATTTTTATGAATACAGCCAATGCCACCATTTTGTGCCATAGCTATAGCTAAGTTACCCTCTGTTACTGTATCCATTGCTGAGGATATAAGCGGGATATTAAGGCTAATCTGTTTGGTTATGTTGGTTTTAACATTCGCTTGGCTTGGAAGTATATCCGATTTAGCGGGTTTTAATAATACATCGTCAAATGTGAATTTTATATCTTGGGTTATCATTATTTAGCTTACCTATAAAATTCGGCAGCTTTTAACATTTTTTAAAACCAGTAGCAACTATAAAGGTTTCAGCACTATCTTTACGGCTGGATTTTGGCTTAAAAAATTTTACCTTATCAAAATGCTTTTGTAGAGTTTTATAAAATGCATCACTCTCTCCACCTTGAAAGATTTTAGTTACAAGATGCCCGTTATTATTTAAGTTATTTAATGCAAAATCCCAGGCTAGCTCAACTAGTGCCATAATACGTAGATGATCTGTTTGTTTATGCCCAATGGTGGATGGAGCCATGTCTGACAGCACAATATCTACTCCATCTTGAGTCAAATCTAATAGTTGATGATAAACTTCATCCTCAGTGAAATCACCTTGAATAAAATCGATTCCAGATATTTTATCTATCTCAAGCAAATCAATACCAATGATCTTTGCATTAGAGGCTCCATATTGCTGGCAAACTTGTAGCCAGCCTCCTGGTGCACAGCCTAAATCTACTATTGTTTTGGCATCTTTTAATATTTTTAATTTATCATCTATTTCTAGTAGTTTAAAGCATGCACGGCTACGGTAGCCTTGTGCTATTGCCTTTTCAACATAATGATCATTAAGCTGACGTTGCAGCCATTTAGTGCTGCTAGGTTTACGCTTTTTAGCAGTTTTTACCTGCTGCTTTGGTTTTAGCTTTTTGCCTGATATTTTAGTTTTTGTGGGCATAAAACTTACAATACTCTTTTATTTGGCATATGTCACACTTTGGCTTACGGGCAATACAAGTATAGCGCCCATGCAAAATAAGCCAATGGTGGGCATGCAGCTTATATTTATCAGGTATTATTTTTAATAATGCCTTTTCGGTTTGATCAGGGTTTTTAGTATTTACTAAACCTATACGGTTACTAACCCTAAAAATATGGGTATCAACAGCCATGGTAGGCCTTTTAAATGCACAGTTTAATACAACATTGGCAGTTTTACGCCCTACACCTGGTAGAGCATGTAGGCTATCAAAATCATCAGGTACTATACTGTTATGTTTATCGATAAGCTGTTTACTGAGTTTTATTATATTTTCTGCTTTTGTATTAAATAAACCTATGGTTTTTATATAAGTTTTAACTTTATCTACACCTAGTGCATACATTTTTTGCGGAGTATCTGCTACTGCAAATAGGGCAGGGGTTGCTTTGTTAACACCCTTATCGGTAGATTGTGCTGATAGCACCACTGCCACTAATAGGGTAAAGTTATTTGTATATTCTAACTCAGTTTTTGGCTCAGGATTATTTTGCTTAAAACACTCAAATATCTTGATAACTTTAGCTTTTTGCATAGATTGCCCATAGCATGAATAATGATAAAAACATACTATTAGTTATACCAGCAAGGTATGGATCTAGCCGTTTTCCTGGTAAGCCATTAGCTAACTTAGCTGGTAAACCAATGCTACAACATGTATGGGAGATAGCTAATAGCGTATGTAATAACGTAGTTATAGCAACAGATGATACCCGTATTATAGATGCAGCTAATAACTTTGGTGCTAATGCCGTATTAACTAGTGAGTGTGAAAATGGTACAGAGCGTGTTTATCAAGTTGTGCAACAGCAAACTACTAGGCCTGATTTTGTAGTTAACTTTCAGGGTGATGCTCCTTTAACTCCATCATGGATATTGCAAGATTTAATAAATAGCTTGGATAGTAATACCCAAATTGCGACTCCTGCCCATAAGTTAAGCTTAGTGGAGGCAGAAGAACTAGAGAATCATAAACAAACAAGTAAGGCTAGTGGTACAACTGTAGTTTTTGATAAAAATTATAATGCCTTATATTTTAGCAAACATATACTGCCATTTAACCGCGATGGTGGCGATATTGATGTATACAAACACATAGGTATTTATGCATATCGCACGGATATACTAGAGCAATATTTAAAATTACCTATATCTAAACTTGAAGATGCCGAAAAGCTAGAGCAACTACGTGCTTTAGAAAACGGCATTAAAATAAAGGTAGTACCGGTAGATTTAAAGGGCCGCAAAACTGCCTCAGTAGACACTGCTGAGGACCTTACAAAAGCCAAGCAAATATTAGCCGAGCAGGTTAGGTTTAATATATAAACTAGCTTCTATAATCCGCATTTATACTAATATATCCATGTGTTAAGTCACATGTATATACTTGCCAAGCACCTTTACCAACACCTACATCTGTGGTTATTTTTAACTCTTGTTGCTTAAAGTAGTTAGCACCTTGTTGCTCGGTATAGTTGTTAGCTTTAGCACCGTTTTCGGCCACTTTTATATCACCAAAATATATGGCAAGCTTATCTCTATTTGCTGCCTCAGCTGATTTGCCAACAGCCATTACAATACGCCCCCAGTTAGGGTCCTCACCTGCTATAGCGGTTTTTACTAGGGGTGAGTTAGCAATACTAAGTGCAATATTTTTAGCGGCGCTATCGCTTTGCGCCCCTGTAACTTTTATAGTTACAAATTTAGTAGCACCCTCGCCATCACGCACTATTTGCTGCGCTAGGTCTAGCATTACAACTTTTAGTGCCTGTTTAAATTTATCTAAATTAGTGCATGGCACTTTATTAGTAGCAGCTAAAAATACACTGTCACTAGTAGATGTGTCACTATCAACTGTTATGCTATTAAAGCTCTCCTCATTTACCTCGGTTAATAAAGCCTGTAGGGCAGGGCTATCAATAGCTGCATCAGTGGCAATAAAACCAATCATAGTTGCCATATCTGGCGCTATCATGCCACTACCTTTAGCAATGCCGTTAATGGTTATTTTATTGCCTGCATCCTCATAAGTATGGGAGGCTAATTTAATAAAGGTGTCTGTAGTAGTAATTGCCTCAGCACAAAGCTGCCAATTATAGTTGTTGTCTAATTTATTTTTTAAGTGAGGTATGTGTTGTGCAATATACTGATCATGATCAAAAGGCTCACCAATTACACCGGTAGCCGCTGTATATATATTATTTATATTAGTATTTAGTTGTTCAGCTAAAGCATTACGCACTAATTTTACTCCCTCATCACCAGCACCACCTGTAAATGCATTTGAATTACCAGAGTTTATAATTAATGCCTTTATTTTACCATTAGGTAAAATATCCTGGCATTGCATTACATTAGCAGATGCAGTTTTAGATTTAGTAAACACACCAGCAATTGAGGCGTATTCATCAAATACTGCTAAAAATAAATCAGGGCGTTTTTTATATTTTAAACCACTTTCAGCCGTGACTAATTGTAAGCCATTAATAGGTTGCAAATTAGGTATGTTAGTGGGAGCTAATGGCGATGTAGTAAGCTGCATAATAAATCAATATTAATAAGTATAACATTGAGCTATAATGCAGTCCATGCTTTTAGCCATAGATATAGGCAATACAAACATTACTACTGGTGTGTTTCAAAATAATACACTTATTAAGCAATTTCGTGTATCTACAAATGATATCAGCTCATTTACAGATATAATTATAAGCTTAGATAATATCACAGGAGCAATTATGGCATCTGTTGTGCCTAAAGTAGATACAGATATACACAAAAACTTAAAACAAGCTTTTAATATTGATATATATAATGTTTCCCGTGAAACACTGCCTCATTTTAAAACAAATTTACAAAACCCCGATGAGGTAGGCGCAGATAGACTGGTAAATTACTTTTATGCTATCCACCAAGGTAACTACCCTGCTATAATTATAGATTTTGGTACAGCAACTACGTTTGATGTAATAGATACTAATAAAGTTTATTTGGGGGGAGTTATTGCTCCTGGTATAAACCTATCCATTAAAACATTGGCCGATGCCACCGCTAAATTACCTAAAATAAAGCTGCATAAGCAAAGTAATGTAATTGGTAATAATACTAAAGATGCTATTAACTCTGGCCTATATAATGGCTATATTGAGCTTATTAACGGTATTAACCGTCGCATTAAGCACGAGTTAGGGGTAGAGAGCTTAAAAATTATAGCTACAGGCGGCCTGGCCAATATTTTTGCTGACGAGATAGATAACTTAACCTATATAGAGCCAGATTTAACCCTAAAGGGTTTGAATTTAATATATAATTATAACAATAAATAGCCAATCATAGGTAATATTTTGCCAAAAAACTTCCCTAATTTAACAAAGTATAAAGATAAACTATTATTTGTGCCCTTAGGTGGCGCAAATGAAATAGGTATGAACCTTAATCTATACCAGCTAGATGGTAAATGGATAATAGTAGATTTTGGTATAGGTTTTAGTGATGATTACATGCCAGGTGTAGATTTAATAGTGCCTGATATTGAATTTTTAGAGCATATTAAAAAAGATATTTTAGGTATGATTATCACCCACGCGCATGAGGATCATGTAGGTGCAGTGCCATATTTATGGGATAGGGTAGGCTGCCCAATTTATACTACTAAATTTACAGCAGGTATAATACGTGAAAAACTAAAAGATGCTGACTTTAAAAAGCAACCCAAACTTAATGTTTTAACAAGTGATGAAACATTTAAGCTAGGTAGCTTTGAGATAGAGCCATTTCACCTGGCACACTCCATACCAGAGATGCATGCATTTGCTATAAAAACACGTTACGGTAATGTATTCCACACTGGAGACTGGAAGTTTGATCCTAACCCGCTAATCAGCGATGCAGCAGACACAGACGCCCTAAAAAAATACGGTAAAGAGGGGGTGTTGGCACTAGTGTGTGATTCCACTAATGTGTTCTCCCCCGGTACATCAGGTAGTGAGGCTACAGTTAGGGAGAACTTATTTAAACTAATAAGCAAAGCTAAAAACCGTGTAGTTGTAACAACTTTTGCCAGCAACCTAGCTAGGCTAGAAACCATAATAAAAGCCGCCCAACAAGCCGGACGTAAAATAGTAGTATGCGGGCGCTCTATCTGGCGCATTATTGAGGTAGCTAAAGCAACAGGTTATTTAAAGAATTGCCCAGAGCTATTTACTGATAGAGAGTTTAGTAAAATACCTAAAGAAAAGGCACTACTACTATGTACAGGCTGCCAGGGTGAAGGCAGGGCAGCTATGAGCCGCATAGCTGAACAAACTCACCCAGCGGTTAAGCTTAATAAGGGTGATTTAGCTATATTCTCCTCCAAAATGATACCAGGTAATGAGGAGAAGATATTACGCATGCTAAACCTGCTGGCGTTGCAGGACATCGATACAATTACTGAAAAAAATGAAGATATACACACCTCCGGCCATCCATATCGTGATGAGCTGGCAGCTATGTATAGTTTTTTAAAGCCGGCTGTGGCTATACCAGTACATGGTGAGCATGCCCATATTAAAGAGCACTGCAATTTTGCGCTAGAGCAAGGCGTAAGCCATGCTGTACGTGTACAAAATGGTGCCGTTGTGGAGCTTAATAAAGATGCCCCAAAAATAGTAAATTATATTGAAACCAACTATGTAGGTATAGATGGCTATAATTTTGTAGAGCCTAAATCACAAGTTATGCGCATCCGCCGCTTTATGCGTGATAATGGGGCCGTGTTTGTAAGCTTACTACTAAATAAAAAAGGTATTTTACAACAACCTCCAATTATTACAGCACCAGGCCTACTGGATAATGAGCTAGATGATGACTTAATAGCTAAGATGGTAGAATATCTAGAAGACCAAAGCTATGAGGGGCTATCACCACAGCAAATAAATAAAAGACTAGCTAAAAAGCTTAAAAAATTCTGCCGTACTATTACTCGTAAAGAGCCTTATGTGGAGATAAATGCCTTCAAAATATAAATTGCTAGCAATTTAATGAACATCCGTGACTACCAATATCTACTAGCCGTTGCCAAACATAAGCATTTTGGCAAGGCAGCACAGGAGTGCTATGTAAGCCAACCTACACTTAGTACACAGCTTAAAAAGATGGAGGAGCAACTAGGTGTGCAAATTTTTGAGCGCGGTAAAAAACAAGTAATTATAACCTCTATAGGGCAGCAGATTATCGATAAAGCGCAAGAGCTTTTAAATACTCATAATCAAATAAAACAAACAGCAAAACAATTTAGTGATCCGCTATCTGGTGAGCTTAAAATTGGTGTTTTCCCCACTTTAGCACCTTATATTTTACCAATAATTACCCCTCAAATAAAAGATAATTATCCAAAACTACAGCTATATATTGTTGAAGAAAAGTCAGACATAATACTAAGTAAACTTAAATCTGGGGAGTTAGATTGTATATTACATGCATTACCATTAACAGCTGAAAATCTAGTAATAAAACATATATTTAGTGAGGAGTTCTACTTAGCTGTTGGGCCAAATCATACTTTAGCTAATATTAAAAGTGTTACTCAAAAACAACTAAAAGGGGAGCAACTATTATTACTAGATGATGGCCATTGCTTGCGTGACCAAGCTTTAGATGTGTGCAACAAAGTAGGTGCAACACAAGAGCATAGCTTTAAAGCTACCAGCCTTGAAACACTGCGCCACATGGTGGCTGCTAATACGGGTATAACTTTAATCCCTCAATTAGCCAAAAAAGATAATGATGGAATAAAATATATGAGTTTTACAGCTCCAGCACCACAGCGTGATATAGCTTTTATATGGCGTAAAAGCGATGCCAGACAAGGTTTATATAATAGTTTGACGCAAATCTTAAAAAAGATACAATAAACTTAAACTAACGTAACGCAAATTAATGCAAAACAACACTAGCTCTACCATGAGCGCTGAAACAACAGATGAGCCACCCAGTAGTAGCTCTACTAAAAAACCTGTTAACCTATTAAATAAAATCTCCAATTTTTTTGCCACTAAATTTGGTAAAGCGCCGGCTACATCTTTAAAAGATGAAATCAAAGAGGCAATAGATACTTACACCCAAGAAAGTGGTGATGAATTAGAAGCAAAAGAGCAAGACATATTGCATAATGTGGTAGAGTTTAGAGAGGTTCGCTGCCAAGATGTAATGATCCCTCGTAAAGAGATTATTGCCATCAGCATTAATGAAAATATAGAAAACATTAAAAATACGGTAGCAGATAAAGAGCATACTCGTATGCCAGTTTACCGTGATAATATGGATAACATACTGGGTTTTATACATATAAAAGATATTATCCCTTACCTAGATGGCAAACAAAAGTTTAAAGTTGCTGATATTCTACGTGAGGTAATATTTGCAGCACCAACCATGAAGGCTGCAAAGCTGCTAACAAAAATGCAATCTAAACGTACACATATTGCAATAGTTGTAGATGAGTATGGCGGTACAGATGGTTTAGTTACAATTGAAGATGTACTTGAAGAAATAGTGGGCGAGATAGACGATGAGCATGACGGTATAGGAAGTGCTAAAATCATTAAAATTGATAAACATACCTACGCTGCCGACGCAAAAACTGAAATAGAGTTAGTAGAGCAAGAGTTTGGCTTAAAATTAAAAGAAAAAGATGATGATTATGACACTATAGGCGGATTAATCTACACCCAAATAGGTAAAGTACCTGATACAGGTGAGGTAATTTGGCATAAATCTGGCCTTGGTTTTGAAATCACAGATGCAGATGAACGCTTGATAAAGCGAATACGCATCAAAACAGTTGAAAATGTTGTAAAATAAGGTAGATGAGTAGCATGACTAAATCAAACATAATGGCAGGCAAAAAAGGCCTGATAATGGGTGTAGCAAATAACAAATCAATCGCATGGGGTATTGCACAAGCATTGCATAACCATGGCGCTGAATTAGGATTTACCTACCAGGGTGAAGTGCTAGAAAAACGCGTAAAACCACTGGCGGAATCTTTAAACTCTGATGTGGTAATACCGTGCGATGTAACAGATGAGGCCTCTATTGATGCTACTTTTAAAGCAGTAGAAGATAAATGGGGCAAGCTAGACTTTTTAGTACATGCAATAGCTTATAGTAATAAAGATGAGCTTAAGGGCAAGTATGTGGATACTAGCTTAGAGAATTTTACTAATACTATGAATATCTCATGCTACTCGTTTACCTCTGTAGCGCGCAGAGCCGCTAAGTTAATGCAAGATGGTGGCAGTATGGTAACTCTATCATATTATGGTGCAGAAAAGGTAATGCCACACTATAACGTAATGGGTGTAGCAAAAGCAGCGCTAGAGTGTAGTGTACGTTACTTAGCAGCTGATTTAGGTGAGGATAATATCCGTGTTAATGCAATTTCTGCCGGGCCACTTAAAACACTAGCAGCATCAGGCATTGGTGATTTTAGATATATCTTTAAATGGAATGAGCATAATGCTCCATTAAGGCGCAATACTAGCTTAGAGGATGTAGGTGGCTCTGCACTTTACTTACTAAGTGAGTTAGGCAGTGGTGTAACAGGTGAGCTTTTACACGTAGATAGCGGTTATCATGTAGTAGGTATGAAAAACCCTAAAGCACCTGATATTGTTATTGATAAATCATAGCCAATAATAGGCATGATTTATTTTTATAAATCTTTAGATTCCACCAACAATAAAGCTAAGCAATTAGCTAAATTAAATAAGTCAGAGTTTAGCTGTATAGTAGCTAGCACGCAGACTGCAGGCAAGGGCACTAATGGCCGTGTGTGGGTATCAAAACCTGGTAATTTATTAGCCTCAATTATTTTATATCCAAATATTTCAGCTCAAGCCTGCTCTAATATCACTCTACTAGTTGGAAAGGCTATACAAAAAGTATTTGATAACGAATATGACTTTAAAAGTAATATAAAACTACCTAATGATATTTTAGTCGATGACAAAAAAATCGTGGGTATATTATGTGAATCCACAAGTGATAAGAATAACAATATAGCCAGCTTAATTATTGGCATTGGTATTAATACTAATATATTACCTGCGGGTAATGGTATAAATGCTAACTCTCTAGCTAATATAACGGATAAAAAAATTAACAATACTTGGCTGCTAAGTAAAATTCTAACGCAACTCAAAGTAGAATATACTAAATTTAGAAAAGCATATGAATAACTTCACTTATGGGGCAGAGTTAGAGTTCTATTTATTTGATAGCCACGGTAGTCCAATAGCAGATTTAAATAGCGGCAAATACCCAACTAAAACCTACTCTATAAAATCTAATTTATCTTCAAACTTAGAAAATTTTAAAGAGAATCTAGAATACGATTTGCAAAATGAATATGGGCCAGGGCAGTTTGAAATTAATTTTAATAAAACTATTAATTATAGAAGCCTAATTGATGAAATAGATAAAGCTAAACAAAACATTATTTATTCAGCTGAAAAACATAATATGCAGGCAGTATTTTTACCAAAACCTTTAGACAATCAACCAGGCAATGGTTTGCATATACATGTCAGCCATCCAGATTTTAATGATGAAAATATTTTGCTAAGCGCCATAGCGGGTTGCTTGCAGGCTATACAAAATGACTTGCCGGCATTTGCCAACCATAAACAAAGTATTAATAGGTTTGTAGCAAACTATGATGCACCTACTAAAATATGCTGGGGAGGCAATAATCGTACTACTGCGATACGTATACCTAATCCATATGACAAACGTATTGAACACAGAGTTGCAGATAGTATGGCTAATCCGCTACAAGTTATAAACGCAGTTAACAAAGCTATACAAAGTGGTATAGAGCAACAATTGCAGCCCTCAGCAAAAGTTTGGGGCAATGCGTTTGATGATCAATATGATTATCCATTAATCATTGCTTAGGCCAACCTGCTTTTCATACTCTAATTTTAGTTGCTCTTTTTCCTGCTCTCTTTGCATATAGCGTGTGATAATATCTACATCATCTTGGCTAACTTGGTAGTCTACCACCTCATTTTCAGCCTTATTAAAGTCAAGCTCTAGCATCATGTCATTTAGCTTAAGCTCCATCGGTACAAGCTTTAATAGACTTGAGGTTAATGATAATAATACACTACTTGGAGTATCTTTTTCAGACCAAAGCCATTGCTTTTTGCATTTGCCAGTTTTGATCCAGTTATTTAAATCAGTTAATAAATGCTCATTTAATTTACGAGTAAATGAGAGATTTTTATGTATTTGCTTTAGGTTAGATTGCGCTTCCATAACAAAAAACTAGTGTATGATATATTTTTAGGGAAGGGCACAAACAAAAAAGGCAGCCTAAAAGGCTGCCTAAAAATTAGAAATATATCTATTATTTTATGATCCCTCTACAGAGAAAGAGATTTTTACATTAACTCTAAATTTAGTAATTTTATCATCTTCTACTGTGCATGATTGCTCTTGCACATAAACAGATTTAATACCACGCACGGTTTTATTAGCTTGTGCTACTGCCTGGCGTGCTGCATCTTCCCAAGATTTTGTAGATTCTGCTAATACTTCTATTACTTTTAACATTTTGACTCCTTAATAAAATTAGTTTTGTAATTGATATTAGGTTTTAAATATATGGGCAAGTAGCAAGTTAGAAAATTACTCTGTTAGATCCTTCCATAATTTTTTAGCTTTATCTAAAAACCCTTCTACTTTTGGATTAGTTTTTTTACCCTCTGCGCTTTCAAACTCTTTAAGTATATCTTTTTGTTTATTGCTTAGATTGCTTGGAGTTTCAACAACCAAATGCACATATAAATCACCAAAGCTAGAGCTACGCATTACTGGCAAGCCTTTACCCTTTAAACGTAAAACATCACCTGTTTGGCTACTACTTGGTACGGTTATTTTAGCACGCTTACCATCTATAGTTGGTACTTCAACTGTTCCACCCAATGCTGCTGTTGTCATACGTACGGGCACCTCGGCGTGCAAGTTACTACCATCGCGCTCAAAAAACTCATGGTTTTGCACTGTTACAAAAATATATAAATCGCCGCTTTGTGCACCGCGTATACCAGCCTCACCCTCGCCAGCTAGCCTTATACGCTGCCCTTCTTCTATACCTTTTGGTATCTTAACAGAGAGCTTCTTTTGTTTTTTAACTCTACCCTCACCACCGCAAGTCTTACATTTATTTTTTACAATAGTGCCTGCTCCATGGCATTCTGGGCAGGTTTGCTCTACTGCAAAAAAGCCTTGTTGCATACGTACACGGCCACTACCATGGCATGTACCACATGTAACAGGGGCAGATTTATCGGCACTACCTGTGCTATCACATTTGTTGCAATCTTGGTAAGTGTTTATAGACAGCTCTTTTTCTAGCCCATTATATACGTCTGTTAGGCTAATCTGTAGATTATAACGTAAATCACTACCACGTAATGCTTGTTGGCTGGCTCTTCCGCCTGCACGGCCTCCGCCAAAACCACCAAAAAGATCTTCAAAAATATCGGAGAAATTGCTCGCATATTCAGCGCCACTATGCGCACCGCGGCCTGCATTGCCAAACCCACCTTGCTCAAATGCAGCATGGCCAAATCTATCGTAGGCAGCACGTTTTTGATCATCTTTTAGTACGTCATAAGCCTCGCTTAGCTCTTTAAATTTAGCCTCGGCTGTTTTGTCTCCAGGGTTGCGATCTGGATGGTACTTCATTGCATTTTTACGGTAAGATTTTTTTATCTCATCCGCATTAGCGCCTTTTGCTACACCTAGTAGCTCATAGTAATCTTGTTTGCTCATAATATATTTAGGGTTGAAGCCTTTCACAAAACAGTTCATTATATGGATTGCTTAATCCATAGTTTATACCAGTTTGAATACATGTAGCTGTTTCGAACAGATAAATTCCATAAGGCTGAAGTTTTCCCCCTGAGGCTTTATACCCTGGGCTTACTAGAGCTGTTAAAGAGGTATTGTTGTTAGCCATCTGTTGCGGCATTTGACACCTCTTTGGTAAACGGAAATCATTTTCTACTGGATATACTAAAGCCCCAACAACAGTTATAACTAATAAAATTATGTACTTCTTTTTCATATCTCTTTCTCTCGATGTCATTCCCGACAAGCGTAGCGCGATCGGGAATCCAGTAATCTTAGTTATCAACTGGATTCCCGCGTCCGCATGAATGACAACATTAGACTAAATCACTGTGCAAATCTCTCCACTCTGGGTTTGTTTTTTCTATTAACTCTAGCTTCCATTTTCTATTCCACTTTTTAAGCTGCTTTTCTCTTGTAATAGCAGGTTCAATATCTCCAAAAGTCTCATAATAAATTAGCTGGCTAATAGAATACTTTTTTGTAAATCCTTCAACCAGCTTTTTTTATGTTGATATACTCTTTGAACTAAATTGCTTGTAACTCCTATATATAAAGAGTGCCATTACGCTTACTTGCTAATATATAAAAATAATACAATAAAAATTAACCAGCCTTTTTGTCCTCATCTACCTCTTCATACTCAGCGTCTACAACCTCAGCTTCTTTTGGTTCTGCCTTAGCGTCTGTATTACCTTCAGCCTGTGCATTACCAGCAGCTTCTTCTTGTTGCTCTTTATATAGTATCTCGCCTAGCTTCATGCTTGCTTGGGTTAATGTCTCTACTTTAGCATCTAAATCACTAGCGCTAACGTTTTCATCTTCCAGAGCTTTTTTAGTATCTTCTAATGCATCTTCAATCTTCTTCTTTTCTGCGTCATCAATTTTATCGCCATGCTCTTTAAGAGATTTATCAGTAGCGTGTATTAACTGCTCAGCTTTATTTTTAGCTTCAATAGCCTCTTTACGCTTTTTATCCTCTTCTGCGTTGGCTTCAGCATCTTTTACCATCTGATCAATCTCATCATCACTTAATCCGCCACTTGCTTGAATAGTGATTTTTTGCTCTTTACCAGTACCCTTATCAGCTGCTTTAACATTTACAATACCATTAGCATCAATATCAAAGGTTACCTCAATTTGTGGCACACCACGTGGGGCAGGGGGGATATCCTCTAAGTTAAACTCACCTAAAATTTTATTATCCTTAGCTAGTTCACGCTCACCTTGTGATACACGCACTGTTACTGCATTTTGATTATCCTCTGCTGTACTAAATACTTGGCTTTTAGTAGTAGGGATTGTGGTATTACGATCAATAAGGCGAGTAAATATACCACCCATTGTTTCAATACCTAATGATAAAGGTGTTACATCTAGTAGTAATACATCTTTTACATCACCTTTTAATACACCGCCTTGAATAGCAGCACCTATAGCTACAACCTCATCCGGATTTACACCCTTATGCGGCTCTTTTCCAAAGAATTTTTCTACAGCTTCTTGTACTTTAGGCATACGGCTTTGGCCACCAACTAGGATAACCTCATCAATATCTTTAGCTTTTAAATCAGCATCAGCAAGAGCCTGTTCACATGGCTTAATAGTACGATCTATAAGATCATCCACTAGGCTTTCAAACTTAGCACGGGTGATTTTTATATTTAAGTGCTTAGGGCCAGAGGCATCAGCAGTAATATAAGGTAGGTTGATTTCACTATCCATACGGCTCGAAAGCTCAATTTTGGCTTTTTCAGCAGCCTCTTTTAAGCGTTGTAAAGCCAATGGATCATTTTTAAGATCAACACCTTGATCTTTTTTAAACTCATCAGCTAAATAGTTTACTAAACGTAAGTCAAAATCCTCACCACCAAGGAATGTATCACCATTAGTAGATTTTACCTCAAATACACCGTCACCGATCTCTAGTATTGATACATCAAATGTACCACCACCTAAATCATACACAGCTATTGTTTTACCATCTTTTTTATCCAAACCATAGGCTAGTGCTGCAGCTGTAGGCTCATTGATTATACGTAACACCTCTAAGCCTGCAATTTTACCTGCATCTTTAGTAGCTTGACGCTGAGCATCATTAAAGTGAGCTGGCACAGTTATTACTGCTTGTTCTACCTTTTCACCTAGGTAATCTTCAGCTGTCTCCTTCATTTTTTGTAAAATAAATGCACTAATCTGGCTAGGTGAGTATTTTTTCTTGCGGGCCTCTACCCAGGCATCTTCATTATCTGCTTTGATAATTTTAAATGGCACTATGTCCTTATCTTTTTGTACTAATTTGCTATCAAAACGGCGGCCAATAAAACGCTTAGCGCCAAAAATTGTATCCTCCGGGTTAGTAACAGCCTGACGTTTTGCTGTATCACCAATTAAGCGCTCTCCGCACTCAGTGAATGCTACTATAGATGGAGTTGTGCGACGTCCCTCACTGTTTTCAATAACGGTAGTATTTTTGCCCTCCATTACCGCAACACATGAGTTGGTAGTACCTAAATCAATACCTATAACTTTAGCCATTTTATCCTCTTAATTTAATATATTGAGGTATATGTGGTGCAGGTAAGAAATATTACAAGGGTGTCAGTAAACAATTTTAATTTTATTTACTAAATCTTTCGCATTACAAGCGTAGCATTAGTGCCACCAAAGCCAAACGAATTGGATAATATAGTATCTATTTTGCGCTCTTTAGCAGTATGTGGTACTAAATCCATATCTGCGCAAGATTCACTTGGGTTATTTAAATTTAGGGTAGGGGGGGCTACTTGGTCACGCATTGCTAGTAAGCTAAATATAGCCTCTACACTACCTGCGCCGCCTAATAAGTGCCCAATAGCAGATTTAGTGGATGACATACTTACATTATCAGTATTACCACCTAATAAGCGTTTTACAGCACCTAGCTCAATTTCATCACCTTTAGGGGTAGATGTACCATGTGCGTTGATATAATCAATATCAGCAGCGCTTATACCAGCATTTTTTAGTGCCATGTGCATGGATCTAAAACCACCATCACCATCATCTGCTGGGCTTGTTATATGGTAAGCGTCACCCGACATGCCATAGCCAATAACCTCACCATATATTTTGGCTCCACGCTGTTTTGCGTGCTTGTATTCTTCTAGTACAACTACACCGGCACCTTCACCCATAACAAAACCGTCACGACCTTGATCCCATGGCCTACTGGCCTCGGTAGGGTTATCATTGTAGCTTGTGGATAGCGCACGTGCCGCAGCAAAACCAGCAATACCTAGCCTACATATTGTGCTTTCTGCACTGCCAGCAACCATAATAGTTGCATCGCCTGTTGCTATTATGCGGCTTGCGTCACCTATTGCATGTGCACCGGTAGAGCATGCAGTAACAACGCTATGGTTGGGGCCTTTAAAGCCATGCTTTATACTAACTTGGCCAGATGCCAAATTAATTAAACAAGATGGTATAAAAAATGGGCTAACACGACGTGGGCCCTTGGATTCCATTACTTTAACGGTTTCCTCTATCTGCGGTAAACCACCAATGCCAGAGCCTATTAATACGCCTGTTTGCTCCTTTAGCTCATCAGATAAATTATCTATACCAGCATCTGCAACAGCTTGGTCCGCTGCTGCTATACCAAAGTGGATAAATCTATCCATTTTCTTTTGCTCTTTAGCAGCTATATAATTATCAGCATTAAATTGCCCCGCAGCCTCGCCTAGTGGTACCTCTGCGGCTACTTGGCATGGCAAGTCACTTGCATCAAAACATGTAATTTTACCAATGCCAGATTTACCAGCTATTAGATTTTGCCATGTTGTATCTATACCATCACCAAGTGGCGTAACACAACCTAGGCCAGTAACTACTACCCTGCGCATTTAATAAAGATAGATTAAATTAATGTTTTGTAAAGTTAGCTATAATTTAGCTTAAGCAGCTTGAGATTTAACATACTCAATAGCTTCACCTAAGTTAGTGATTTTTTCAGCTGCTTCGTCTGGTATTTCTACCCCAAATTCTTCTTCTAAAGCCATTACGAGCTCAACTTGGTCTAGGCTATCAGCGCCTAAATCATCAACAAAGTGAGCCTCTTTAGTGATTTTATCAAGCTCTACACCTAGGTGCTCAGCTATAATATCTTTAATTTTGGTTTCAGTTTCAAGAATGTCAGTCATTGTATAAATACCTTTGTAATATTTTGTAGCAATATCCTATTCAATTAAAATTCAATAGACAAGTGTTATTTTGGTAATTAGTTAATTGGTGCGAACTATTTAAATATAAATTTAATAATTTAGTGTTATTTAAGTCCGCGATTTTTAAAGATATAAGTTTAAAATATAAATGGAGATAAAATGTTTAAAAAATTACTACTAACTACAGCAATAGCAGCATTTACATTTAATGGCGCTAGTGCAGAACTTACAAAAATGGATGTAGAAAAAATAGTTAAGGACTATCTATTAGAGAACCCAGAAATTATTGTAGAATCCATGGAAGCCTTAAAAATTAAAGAGGCTGTGGCAAAACAAAAAAAATCAGCAGAAAACATTGCCAAAAACTTTAAAGAGCTAACAGATACTGAAACAGCGGGTTTTGTAGGTAAAGAAGATGGCGATATAACAGTAGTTGAATTTTTTGATTACAACTGTGGATATTGTAAATACGTACTACCAGAGGTACAAAAGCTTATCGATAACGATAAAAACGTAAAAGTAGTATTTAGGGAGATGCCTATACTGGGTAAAGCTAGTGAACAAGCATCATTAGCAGCATTAGCTGTATATGATATGCACCCTGATAGATATTTTGAGTTTCATCGTGATTTGATGAACTTTAAAGGCCGTAAAAATAACGATGCAGTAAAGGTTGTAGCTAAACAATTAGGTTTAGATGGCGATGCAATTGTTAAAGAAGCTGAAAAAAGTAAATATACCCTAATAGCTAACCGTAATAAAAAGCTAGCGCGTGATGTTGGTATTAATGGTACTCCTGCTTTTATAGTAGGTAACGAGCTTATACCAGGTGCTGCTAAATACGATAGAATTAGCGAGATTATAGCTAGGCAAAGGTCTGATAAAAAGTAATTACAGCCATATATAAAAATAACTAAGCCCGCTAAAAGCGGGCTTTTTTTATGCCTCTATTCTGTTGCTAGGCCAGAGGCGCGCCCCGCTAAACTAACAATTAGGCAGCTACAGCAGTTGCTGGAGCAAAGTTATCGTTAGCAGCAACGATTGTGTTATCGTTTGCATTTGTTGTGTTGATCTATTGCTACAAAAAGTAACCTAAGTAGTATCATACTTGGGCAAAATTTATCTCTTTACCATATAATGTCGAAGCTATGTCATCCCCACATTAAATGCTTAAAGCTAGCACTCTAAAAGCATCTAATGGTGGAGATGCCGGGTACCGCCCCCGGGTCCATCATATCTATTACAAACAAAGTTTATTGCCATAGTTAGCTAATGCTAACGCTTAAATGTAACACCATATAAATGAATAGGCAATGAAATTTGTTAATAGAGTAGGGAGCTATTTAGTTTTTAAATGCCAGTGCAACATAATGTGCTGGCCGCTAAAATTAAGGAAAAAAGAATCCCTAGGGTCATGCAAGCAGGGCATAATGGTAAATTGTGGGTCGCTGAAGAGTGTTGTAATCGTTTATGGTATTGCATTAGCGAGGGAAGTATTTATTTGTACGAAATGAATTGTAAAAAAAGTGTCCGAAATGTTTTTCA
>Ga0163111_10000763_pt1 | contig 19260 bp, 14 predicted proteins | sample CRUFie1St18metaG_FD_109645 | JGI IMG/M metagenome (GOLD analysis project Ga0163111, IMG submission 109645) | Marine microbial communities from the Costa Rica Dome - CRUD Field 142mm St18 metaG | ecosystem: Environmental > Aquatic > Marine > Oceanic > Photic zone | place: Costa Rica: the Eastern... | reverse complement strand
GCTATAATTAAAGCATCTAATGAAGTGATATCTGGAAAATTAAATGAACACTTCCCTCTAAAGGTTTGGCAGACTGGATCTGGTACCCAAACAAATATGAATGTAAATGAAGTAATTGCAAATAGAGCAATTGAAATTTTAGGTGGAAAAAAAGGCTCAAAAAAACCAGTACACCCAAATGATCATGTAAATAAATCTCAATCTACCAATGACGTTTTTCCAACAGCGATGCATATTGCGATTGCAATAGAAACTAAAAATAAGCTTTTGCCAGCACTTGAATTGTTAAATAAAGAACTTAAAAAAAAAGTTTCTAAATTTAGAAATATTGTAAAAGTTGGAAGAACACATTTACAAGATGCTACTCCACTTTCTTTAGGCCAAGAATTTTCTGGATATCAATCTCAATTGGAAGATTGTATATCGAGAATTAAAAGTGCTTTAAGTGAAATATATTCTCTAGCTCAAGGTGGAACTGCAGTAGGAACTGGCATTAATAGTAAAAAAGGTTTCGACAAAAAAATAATCAATGAAATTAAAAAAATCACAAAAATTCCTTTTAAACCAACAAAAAATAAATTTGCAGCACTTGCAGCTCATGATGAAATAGTAAATTTTTCCGGAACCCTTAACACCACTGCAGTTTGTTTAATGAAGATTGCTAATGATATAAGGTTTTTAGGATCTGGGCCGAGAGCAGGATACGGTGAATTAATTCTACCAGCAAATGAGCCTGGCTCCTCAATTATGCCTGGCAAAGTGAATCCAACCCAATCAGAAGCTGTCACGATGGTTTGTGTTAAGGTTATTGGAAATCATAACGGAATAACAATGGCTGGTTCTCATGGTCATTTTGAATTAAATGTTTTTAAACCTTTAATTGCTCATAATATTTTGCAATCAATAGATTTATTAGCGGACAGTTCTAAAAATTTTGCTTTATATTGTATACGTGGTCTGAAGGCCGACAAAAACGTTATAAAAAATTATTTGGAGAATTCTTTGATGCTTGTAACGGCTTTAGCACCAAAAATTGGTTATGATAATGCCGCAAAAATAGCAAAGTCTGCACTTAAGAATAAAACAACATTAAAAACTGAAGCTCTTAAAACAGGTTTAATCAATGAAAAAGATTATGAAAAAATAGTTAATCCAAAAAAAATGATCTATCCATCATAATTACTAAAAAACTCATTAACAAAGTTTTTAAATGTAACTTTGTTAAAAAATTTATTTTCATCAGAATTATATATTTCTATAAAATCATCAAGTTTTTTATTTGATTTATTATCAATTCTTACGTTGTCAAAAGAAAATTTGTTTTGATTAAAATTATAAACAAAGTCTAACTCCATTTGTTTTATTTTTTTTCTATCATTTCTTTTAATTTGAAACGATTTATAAAAATCATTAATATTTTTTGCATTAAAAAGTAATTTTCCTAATAAAAATATTTCATTATCATCATAACTGATTACGGCATCATTTAAAATTATTTCTAAATCATCTTTCCATAAAATTTTAGATTTTGACAATGTTATATCTCCTTGTTCCAAATTTATTGCTAAATCTAAATTATTTAATTCATCTATGTTTGTAATATCTTTAATGTCTAAATTAATATTTACATTAAGATTTTGATTATTGAAAATTTCTGACTTAATTAGATCGACCAACAATGAATCATTCCTAAATAAATTTTTTGTGCTAATACCATCATAAATTAAATCGACATTTAAATAAAAAGGCTTAAAATCAATATATCCACCTAAATCCTTTTTATCTTCTGATAAAAATTTAATTGAATTTTCTGTTATTTCATAATTTAAAGATTTTTTTTTATTTACAAATAAAAGTTCAATTATTCCTTCTTTAATTTCCTCAGAATAATTTGTAGTATTTTCAATATTTAATCTTATTTTTTTTGAATTAAAATTAACAAATAATTCTTTCCTATATTTATTGTTTTTGATGGTTAACTTATATGGAATGTTAAAAATATCATTTTTTGAAACTGAGACATTTTCTAAATTCATAGAATCATAATAAAATTTACTATTATTAATTTTATTTAAAAATAATAAATCACCATCCTCAGTCTTAAAAAATATATTTGAATTTTTAAAAATAATTCTATTTTCATTAGGTTCAGTTTTTAAAAATTCCTCGAAAAAAACTAGATCTTCAATTGTAATACTGAAGTCAGCATCTATTATAGATAGATCTTTCAATTCTAAATCATTAACAGAAAAAAAATTCCCTAATCCAATATAATTTGCAAAATGCTTAACGATTCCTATTTCCTTGTCATTTTTTAAAACTATTAAATTTTTTGCTACAAAGTGAGGCTTCGGAAGTAATCCATATCTTATTTTTTCATTAAATTTAACGTCAAAATTATATTTTTTTAGAACATGATTCTTTATTTTAGATTGAATAATATCTTTATCATGTATTGTAGGTAGCAAAAAATAGCTAAGTGTCAAAATAACAACTGCCGCTATTCCAAAAAAAACTCTATTATTCTTAATTATATTACCTTTTTTAAAGTTTGATTTTAAAAATTTTAATTTATTAAAAGTGTTTTCTAATGAATCATTTATGGATAAGAATCTTTGCTTAAGTTTTTTTGATATTAAATTAAGTTTATTCATATTTTGGGATCAACTTATAATAAATTATTTTAAATGGTAAACTCTGAATATTTAAAAAATCTGAATAAAGCTCAAAAAGAAGCTGTATTACACCTTGATGGACCATTATTAATAGTTGCAGGTGCTGGTTCAGGCAAAACTAAGGTATTAACGACAAGAATTGCAAATATTATTAGAGAAAAAAAAGCTTATCCAAATCAGATACTTGCCGTGACTTTCACAAATAAAGCGGCGAAGGAAATGCAAATCAGAGTAAGTAAAATACTTGGTTCTACGGCAGTAGGTCTTTCATGGCTAGGTACATTTCATTCAATATGTGCAAAAATATTGCGCAAACATGCTTCTGCAGTAAATTTAAATTCTAATTTTACTATAATAGATACAGATGACCAAACTCGGTTGATAAAAAATATTTGTAAAGCAGAAAATATAGATGTTAAGAAATTGGCTCCTAAATATATTTTAGCAATTATTGATAAATGGAAAAATAAAGGACAATATCCTAATGAAGTAATTATAAATCATAAAGATATATACGAAAAAACAATTTTACCAATTTATAAAATTTATCAGCAAAAACTTACTGACTTAAATTCGTGTGATTTTGGAGATTTAATATTACACTCGGTTAAAATTTTAGAGAAAAATTCTGATATTAGGGAAATCTATACAAAAAACTTTAAATATATTCTAGTTGATGAATATCAAGATACAAACTTTGTTCAAAGTAGATGGTTAAATTTATTAGTAGGAACAAATAAAAATATTTGTTGTGTTGGAGATGATGATCAATCAATTTATAGCTGGAGAGGAGCTGAAATTAAAAATTTTTTAGAATTTGATCAAATTTATGAAAAAACAAAAGTAATAAGATTAGAGCAAAATTATAGATCTACACAGAACATTCTTTCTGTTGCATCAAGTTTAATTTCAAATAATCAAAACAGACTCGGTAAAACACTAGAAACAACAATGGATGATGGAGATCTAGTTAAACTTAATTGTTTTAAGAATGGCAAAGATGAGGCTATTGGTGTTTCTGATGAAATAGAAAATTTAAAAAAAGAATATTCATTCAACAATATATCAATTTTAGTAAGGGCAATTTTTCAGACAAGAGAGTTTGAGGAACGTTTTTTGAAGATTGGAATGCCTTATAGAATTTTAGGTGGTATCAAATTTTATGAACGAGCTGAAATTAAAGATTGTGTTGCATATCTTCGTCTAGTCTATCAAGAAAAAGATGACCTTGCTTTTGAGAGAATTGTAAATAATCCAAAAAGATCAATAGGTGATAGTACACTTAAATCAATCCACGAATTTTCAAAAAAAAACTTATCATGTCTAGAAATCTCATCAAAAAAAATGATTGAGAATAATTTGATAAAACCAAAAGCAAAAGTAGGTTTAAATATATTTCTAGATTTAATCAAAAAGTGGCGAAATGATTTAATTAATAAAAAGATTAACCATGTAAAGTTATTACAAACGATACTGGATGAATCTGGTTATTCTGCAATGCTTAAAAATAAAAAAGATTTAGAAAATGAAAATAGACTTGAAAATATTAAAGAACTTTTAAGTGCAATGAAGGAGTTTGATAATTTAGAAAGTTTTTTAGAGCATGTTTCTTTAGCAACTTCAATCGACCAAGACTGGGAAGGTGAAAAAGTAAATATGATGACTATGCATGCTGCTAAGGGACTTGAGTTTGATGTTGTTTTTTTACCTGGATGGGAAGAGGGTCTTTTTCCACATCAAAAATCAATTGAGGAAAAAGGACAAAATGGCTTAGAAGAAGAGAGAAGACTTGCATATGTTGGGATAACAAGAGCAAAAAAAAAAGTCATCATATCTTTTTCAATGAATAGATTTTACCAAGGTGATTGGATAGATAGTATGGCTTCAAGATTTATAGATGAGTTGCCTGAAAAATTTTTAGAAAAAAATTCATTTTTTGAGGATAATAAAGAAGAAATAGAAGATTTTGAATTTAACCAAGATATTGAGTTTGATGATGACAATATAAGAAGTCCAGGATGGATAAGATATCAAAAAAAACTTAAATGATAAAAGAAAGATTAAATAAATTAAAAGAAAAACTAAATTTATTAAATTTAGATGGCTATGTTGTGCCTAAAAATGATGAATTTTTTTCAGAATATTCTCTTAAAGATAGGCTAAAGATAATTTCTAATTTTAGCGGTTCGGCGGGATATGCTGTAATTTTAAAAAATAAAAATTTTTTATTTGTTGATGGCAGATATTCAATACAAGCTCAAATCGAATCTGGCAAATTATTCAAGATAAAAAAAATTCAAGAAATTTATAATTGTACTTTATTTAAAGGCTTAACATTGGGAATCGACCCTAAAATGTTCACTTCTGATCAAATATATAAATTTTTTTCAAGGAACAATAATGTTAAATTGATAAATGAAAACTTAGTAGATCAAATTTTTCCCAAAAGATTTAATATTTCAAAACCTTTCTATTCGATTGACGAAAAAATTGTTGGAGAAAGTTTACTCAAAAAAATAGAAAGAACTTTAAAAATTATGAAAAAAGAAAAAGCGAACTACCTATTTGTTAGTGCTCCAGAAAATGTAGCTTGGTTACTTAATATAAGAGGATTTGATAATCCAAATAGTCCAATACCAAATTGTCGTTTACTTTTGACAAAAAAAAAAGAATTTTTTTTAATTTCAGAAAGATCTAAAGTTAAAAGATTAATAAAAGAAAAAAAAATAAATAAAAATCAAGTTGTAGATCCAAAAGATTTAGAATCTTTTTTAATTAAATTAAATAATGGCAAAATAATAATCGATAACAAAACATGCTCTATATATTTTAAAGATATTCTCACAAGAAATTTAAAGATTTTAAAGAAAGAGGATCCAATTTATCTTCTAAAATCGATTAAAAATATTAGTGAAATTAATGGTATGATTAATAGCCATATTCTTGATGGTGCTGCTTTAACTAAATTTTTATATTGGATTAAAGTTATTAATAAAAAAAAAATTTCAGAAATTGATGCTCAAAAAAAATTAGAAAAATTTAGAAAAGAAAACAAACAATATTTATTCCCAAGTTTTAATACAATAGCTGGAGCTGGTAAAAATGGAGCTATAGTCCATTATAAAGCAAAAAAAAAAAATTCAAAAATAATTGATAAAGAAGATATCTTTTTATGTGATTCAGGTGGACAATATAAATATGGGACAACTGACGTAACAAGAACAGTATGTTTTTCAAAACCAAAAAATCAAATTAAAAATATTTTCACAAAAGTTTTAAAAGGTCATATAGCTGTGGCAACTTCTGATATAAAAACGTTTTATAATGGTAAATTAATTGACATAAGAGCCAGAAAAAATTTAAAAGCAAGCGGCTTAGATTATCAACATGGAACTGGGCATGGTGTAGGATTTTTTTTAAATGTGCACGAAGGACCACAAGCAATATCAAAATTTAACAAAATTAAACTACGCGAGGGAATGATATTAAGTAATGAACCTGGATATTACAAAAAAGGAAAATACGGAATAAGAATTGAAAATTTGATTTATATTAAAAAATCCAATGGAAAGTTATTTTTCGAAAACTTAACTTTAGCTCCAATAGATAAAGATTTGATTAATTTTAAATTATTAAATGAAAAAGAAAAAAACTATTTATTCCAGTATCATATAAATGTTTATTCTAAATTATTTAAATATTTAAATAAAAATGAAAGAAAATGGTTAACTAGTTTTTTTTAACATGCTCGACCATTGACTTTGACTCAGAATTTTTATTTTTAGTTCCTTTGCTAAATCTATTTTTCTTTTTGTTGGTTTTTCACCTATAATTAAATAATCAAGTTTTTTTGAAACATTACTTACAATTGAACCAGAATTTTCCTCAATTAAAGATTTTGCTTCAGCCCTGCTTATACCTATAAGCTTACCTGTTATCATAAATGTTTTATTACTCAATAAACCATCACTTTTTTTAATTATTGCATCTTTAACTGAAAGTATTTTATCAAGTTCGTGTAGAACTTTGATGTTAGTGCTATTTAGAAAAAAATTTTTAATTGAATTAATCTGAGTTTCTCCTATGCCATCAATATTAAGTAAATCCTTAAAATTATTTTTTTTTGATAATAATATAAAATTTTTTAAAGTTTTTAAGCTTTTAGCAATAAGTTTTGCATTTTCTAAACCAATATGCCTTATACCTAGAGCATAAATGAATTTTTCAAATGAAATATTCTTCCTTAAATCTATTGAATATTTTAAATTTGCAACAGACTGTCTGCCCCATCCATCTAAACTTTCAATCTTTTTATAATCAAGATTAAATATATCTTGAGGTAATTTTAATAAATTAAGATTCCAAAAATTTTCAACAATTTTTTTTCCAAAACCTTCTATATTTAGAGCTTCTTTTGAAACGAAATGTTTTATTTTTTCAATAGCGACCTTATCACATCCATAACCTTCGCTAGAGCATCTTCTAACAGCATCTTCTTTTTTTGTTGTAGAATTAAAATCTTTTACAGTTTTAGATCCACAAGATGGACAGCTTGTGGGAAATTTGAATATTTTTGAATTTTTATTTCTTTGTTTTAGATCAACAGAAATTACATGAGGAATTACATCTCCGGCTCTTTCTATAAAAACTGTATCGCCTATTCTGATATCTTTACGAATTATTTCCTCTTCGTTGTGCAAAGTGGCATTTGATACTACAACGCCCCCTATATTTATTGGTTTAATTTTTGCCACAGGTGTTAAAGCTCCAGTTCTACCTATTTGAATTTCAATATTTTCTATTACAGATATACCGCTATTAGCTGAAAATTTATGTGCTATTGCCCATCTTGGTGCATTAGCAACATTACCTAATCTTTTTTGTAATTGAAAATTGTTAACTTTATATACAATTCCATCAATATCGAAATCCAACTCACCTCTTTTTTTTTCGATTTCTCGGTAATTATTCATTAAATTATTTACACCAATTATAGTTTTGTTAAGAGGATTTATCTTAAACCCCCACTCTTCTAATTTTTGTAAATATTCATTTTGAGATGAAATTTTCATGTTTTTTTCATAACCAAATGTATAAGCAATAAATCTTAAAGGAATTTTTTTTGTTTCAGCTGGATTTTTTTGTCTCAAGGATCCCGAGGCAGCATTTCTCGGATTTGCGAATTTATTTTTTAATTTTTTAAAATCACTATTTTGAATAAAAACTTCACCTCTTATATCAATTTCCTCTGGAAAACTCTCAGATATAATTTGATTTGGTATATCATTAATTGTTTTCAAATTTTCGGAAATATCTTCTCCCTCTTTTCCATCTCCTCTAGATAAACCTCTTATAAATTTTCCATTTTTGTAAGTTATAGAGGCAGAGATACCATCAATTTTAGGTTCTGCACTATATTCAATTTTAAATTCTTTAGTTTGGTTAAGATAATTTATAATTTTTTTTTCAAAGTTCACTAAATCCTCTTGATCAAATGCATTTGCTAAAGAAAGCATTGGAACTTTATGTGAAACTTTTTTAAAATTTTTTGAAGGCTTAAATCCTACTATTTTGGATGGTGAATTTTTATCATCTAAATAGCTATATTTTTTCTCTAAATTAAGTATTTCTTTTTTAAGTTCATCATACTTATTATCATCAACTATTGGATTATTTAGATCATAATAACTTTTATTAAACTTTATAAGTTGTTTAATTTTTCTTTTATATATTTCTTCAATTTTTTTTTTTGTCATCTCATTCTAAAAGAGATCTAAATTTTTCTATAAAAGCTTTACTCTTTTTTTTTGTATTTTCTAATTTTATTTTTTTCTTAATTTCATAACTTTTATTAAATAAGCTATATGAATTTTCATACCACTCAGATGAGCCATAATTGTAACCTAAAAGCTGAGCATACTTTTCAGCCTCATCAATCAGTCCAATTGTGTAATGAACTTCTACCAATCTATGTAAGGCTTCTGGTGTGTAAATTGTTGTATCATATTCATCAACTACAGTTCTAAATCTATTTATTGCTGGTATCCATTTTTTTTTTTGAAAGTAATATCTTCCAATATACATTTCTTTTGATGCAAGATATTCATTAATCAAATCTATTTTGAAACCAGCATCCAAAGCATATTCTGTATTGGGATATTTTTTTATAACATATTCAAATTTATTTTTTGCATCCTTAATTGCTCTAAGATCTTTTTTTTCATCAACAATTTGTTCGAAATAACAAACGCCTAATAGGTAATTTACATAATCTAAATTTTTGTATGTAGGATAAACTTTTATAAATCTCTCTAATTCTGCAATTGCATCTCCATAATAATCTTGAGTGTAATATGAATAGGCTGCCATTAATGCTGATTTAGGTGCCCAAGGAGATTGAGGATATAATGTTTCCGCTTCATTAAATTTTTTAGCTGCATATAATACATCACCTCCTTCAAGAGCATTTTTTCCTTCATTAAATGCCTCCATTACTTGAAGATCTAAACTTTTTTCTTTTACTACAGATTTTTCAATTTGATTTTTAGAACAGGAGTTTAAGGTAATTATAATTATTGATATAAATATAACTCTAAGCATAAAAGTTTTATATAGTTTAAAATAGTAATTTTAAAGAACAAATATATTATGCAATAGATCTCAATAATTCTCTATTGATTATTGTGTGAGGAAGGTTTCTTTCTTGAATTTCAATAATTGAAAAGTTATCTTTATTCTCAAATAATTTTTTTAGTAGCTGATTTGTTAAAAAATGTCCACCTTGTGAACAAACAACACTACCAATAATTCTATAACCTGACGTATAAAGATCACCAATACAGTCTAGTATCTTATGATTAACAAATTCTTTGGCATTTCTTAAACCCTCTATATTTAATATTTTATCTGATTTAACAACAATCGCATTATCTAAACTACCACCTTTTGCTAAACCTTTGCTCTTAATGTTTTCTATATCATCATATAAACAAAATGTTCTTGAGTTAAAAATATCTGTTAAATTATCTTCATAAAGATTTATTTTATTTTTTTGATTTCCAATTATTTCATTTTCGTACTTTAATTCAAAATCAATATCTAAACTTAATTTCGAAGGTTCGATAGATATAAATCTATCTCCATCATAAAATGATACTTTGTTTTTAATCTTTATTATTTTAATTGGAGCCTCACTAACCTTTAAACCAGCTTCAACTATCTCATCAATAAATTTTTTAGCAGAGCCGTCTAAAATTGGAACTTCATCATTGTCAACTTCGATTAAAGCATTATCAATACCTAATCCAAATAGAGCTCCCATCAAATGTTCTATAGTTGAAACCTTAACTCCATATTCATTTGAAATTGTAGTATTTAAAGAGGTATTACTTACATTAGAAAAATTTGGATAAATGATATTATTAGATTTAATATCATTTCTTTTGAATACAATTCCAGTATTTGGATCTGAGGGCTTAATGGTTAAATTAGTAAGCTTACCACTATGCAAACCGATGCCACTGAACTTAACTGATTTTTTAATTGTTTTTTGGTTTAATAATGACACGGTAAATTTTTATTACCTATGATGATTTAAGGAAAAACAAGAAATGTTACCAGAAAATACAACTAGCTAAAAAAATCAAAAAATTTTTCAAAAAAACCCTTATTTTTTGGTATTTTTTGAACTAGCTTTACTTCATTTATGTTCGCACCATCAATAATTTTACTCATACTTTGAAAAAAATCTAAATTTTGTTTGTAAGAGTATTCATCAACATAACTTGCACTTAAAAATTGATTTACAGAAATTTGATAGTTCTTTAAAATATTTTCCATACCTCTTACTAAATTTTCGGGCAAACAAACAAAACTTAAATCTAAAGAAAAATTTTCGCATTTAATATTAGCAGGTAACTCTTTGTAGGAGTTATTATTTACAAGATAATTATCAATTAGAATATGAATAATTCTTTTATCTTTAATGGATTCTTTACAATCATCTTTGACGTTATTTAATAAATAAATCAATGTTGAATTATTAATTTTTTCATTATAATTATTTTTTTTCACAGAAATTTTAAGTGTAAACAGATCTTCTGAAATAACTGCAATATTCATGTTTTGAATAAAATTATCCAGAGTTTTTTCAATTATAAAAATATTTTCATTAAGAAAATCATCTAATTTTTTAAAATTCAACTTGTTTGAATTACTATCAATTTGAATCTCTTTTTTGTAAATTTGTTTTAGATCTTTTTTTTTATTTATAGATAATATTATTTTTTTGGGGCCAAAAAATAAAAATGTTTCAAAATTTAAACTATTTTGCATTTATGATAACCTGATTATTTTGGCGTAAATCTAAAATCTTTATATCATTAAATTTTTTTTTTTCTAATAATCTAAATGATAAATCTAAAATATCTTTTAAATTATTCTTAGGTAATTTAATTAAGATACCTGAACTTGTTTCTATGTCCCATCTTCCAGACTTAAAAAAATATAAATTTTTGATTTTTGATATTTGAAATTCAGAGTCATTAATACTAGTTAAAAGTTTAAAAAATGAATTTTTATCGAATTTACCAAAAATATTTGGTAATTCTTTTTTTTTTTTGTTTGTTTCAATTAATTTTCCATTAGAACCAAGTAAAAAAATCTTTTCCGCTCTATAAACATTTGCCAAAAAAGTTGTTTTGTTAATTTTTAATTCCAATGATGAGGGGTATTTTTTTAAAATAGTGTAATTCTCAATTATATCTATAGTATCTAAATGTTTCTTAATTTCTTTTTTATCCAAAAAGAATAAATTTTTATTTACTATTGAATTTAATCTATTTTTAATTTTAGAATTTTCTTCATCACTTAAACCGTTAATTTTTATTTGTTTAATCTCACCAAATTTTAAATTTTGAAAATTATTATTATTTAAGGTTGCAAATAATATGAAAAAAAAAATATAAAATAAAATTTTTTTATTTATTTGCAAAAGCATCTTTCAAAAGTAATTCAATTAATCTAATAAAACTAATTCCTTTATATGCTGCTATTTCAGGCACTAAAGAAAGTTTAGTCATGCCAGGCTGAGTATTTATTTCTAAAAGATAAAATTTATCATTGAAAAATTTAAAGTCAGATCTCGTTACACCATTACATTTTAATAAATTATGAGCTTTCAATGCTATTTTCATTAATTCATCATGTTTTCTTTTTTCTAAATTCACAGGAATAATGTGTTTTGTTTTTGCCTTAGGATTATATTTAGCTTGGAAATCATAAAACTTTCTTTTCGGCTTTAATTCAATCGCTCCAAGTTTCTTAGAGCCAATTATTGCTGCCTGAATTTCACGACCAGCTATAAATTCTTCAATCATAATCTTTTTATATTCTTTAAGTAACATCAATTTATCAAAAATATTTGATTTATTGCATATAAAAACATTTACACTTGATCCCTCATTAATTGGTTTAATGACTACTGGAAATTTTAATTTATTTTCAATTAATTTAATTAAATTTTTTTTTGATTTGTCAAATGAATATCTAAAATATTTTGGTGTTAATATTTTATTTTTTATAAAAATTTTTTTTGATAATTCTTTATCCATTGCTAAGGCAGATGAAATTACTCCTGAATGGGTATACGGAATTTTAGTAGTTTCTAGTATAGTTTGAATATAACCATCTTCACCAAACTGCCCGTGTAATGCATTAAAAATTATATTTGGTTTAAATGATTTAATTGTGTCTAATAATCTATAATCAGGCTCAGCAATTTTTACTCTATAACCATTTTTTTTTAATTCTTTTGCTACTTGCTTACCTGTGTCTAAGCTAATAATTCTCTCTTTAGATATACCTCCCGATATAATTAATATTTTTTTTTTCAAATTACTCCAATATCTTAATTTCTTTTTCTAGACTAATTCCAGTTTTTTCAAAAACTTTTTTTGAGACATAATCTACTAATTTTTTCATATCCTCAAACTTTGCGTTCCCTTTATTTACAAAGAAATTACAGTGTTTTTCTGAAATACCAGCATCTCCAAAAGTTTTATCTAAAGATACAGACTCACTTATTAATTCCCAAACCTTTTTTTCAGTTTGGGTAATCGGATTTTTAAATGTGCTACCACTAGTTTTAATTTTTGTTGGTTGATTTTTTTCCTTTTGAAGTTTTAATTTATTTGTTTCTTTTATTATTTCATTACGAGTAGATTTTTTACCCTTAAATGAAGCACTAAGAAAAATTAGATCTTCAGGTAAATTATTTTTTCTATAATCAAATTCTATATCATTTGATTTTATAGTTTTTATATTTCCAAATTTATCAACTGCTTGAATTGAAATTAATATATCTTTAAACTCTTTTCCAAAACAGCCAGCGTTCATTCTAATTCCACCACCAACTGTACCTGGTATACACGATAAAAATTCAAATCCACTTAAGTTATTTTGAATTGCAAAATCGGACACTTTTTTATCTAAAACTGCACTTCCTGCAATTAAAATATCTTCCCCAAGTAAAGACAAACTATTAAAATTTTTACTCAATTTTATAACAACGCCATCAAACATTTTATCCGAAACTAATGTATTTGAACCAGCTCCAAGTACAAATATTCGTTCTTCATTATTTAATATTTTTAAAAATTTGATTAATTCTTTTAAATCATAAGCTTTATAAAATACCTTGGTTTTTCCACCTATATTAAACCAATTTTTTTTTTTTAAATCATATTCATAACTAATATTTGAACCAAACTCGACTAATAATTTTTTTAAATGATTAATTTTCATTTCATTAATTCTGGAAGTCTTCTCATCCAATTAGAAATAGTTCCAGCACCCATTCCGATTACTAATTTTTTTCCATAAATATTATTTTTAATAAATTTTGCTAATTGATAATTATCATTAACTAAAAATAATTTTACTTTTGAGTTTTGTATTATTTCTTTTGCAAACTTAATATAATTAAAACCAAGTTTAATTTTTTCTCCAGCAGAATATATTGGGCATAAAACAACAATATCTGCATCTTTAAAAGCAAATGAAAATTCTTTTCTTAAATCTTTCAATCTTGAAATTCTATGAGGTTGAAATATACAAACTTTTTCATGATCCCTATAAACCTTATTTACACCATCTAAAACTGTTTTAATTTCAGTTGGATGATGAGCGTAATCATCAAAAAAATCTATGTGATTATAAGTAAAAATTTTATTAAATCTTCTTTGCACACCTTTAAATTTTAATAATCCCTCTTTAATACTTTTGATAGATATTCCAACTGTAAGTGCAACTGCCGCAGCAGCAACAGAGTTTCTTACATTATGTAGACCAAGTAAAGGTATCCTAATTTTTTTTATATTTAGTCTCTTTTTATTGGGTACATTTACTATCAAATCAAACTCAGTATATTCTATATCCTGGTAAATATTTTTTATTAAAAAATTTGATTTTAGATCTACCCCATAGGTATAAATATTTTTATTTTTAACCTTTTTTATTAAATTTTTATTTATTCCATCATCAATGCAGATAAATGATTTTCCAAATGAAGGAACTTTTTCAACAAATCTGGAAAAATAATTTTTTAAATCGTCCATTGATTTGTAAAAATCCATATGTTCTCTATCAATGTTTGTTATTATAGAATATGTGGGCGGAATATGAATAAAACTACCGTCAGACTCGTCAGCTTCTAATATTGACCAATCACTTTTTCCCAATTTTGCAGAATTTTTTATTGAATTAATAACTCCACCATTAATAATTGTTGGGTCTAATTTTGTTTTTTGAAAAATTGAAGCAATTAGAGAGGTTGTTGTGGTTTTTCCATGAGAACCCACTACTACAATATTTTTCATTAAAGAGACAATGTGGGCTAACATTTTTCCTCTTTTAATTATTGGTAAATTTTTTTTTTTTGCATAAATTAATTCTGGATTGTTATTTTTAATAGCTGATGAAATTACAACAATAGTTGCATTTTTAAGATTTTGTTTTTTATGACCTATAAATATTCTAATTTTTTCTTTTTTTAATCTTTCTGTATTTTTATTATAATTTACATCGCTCCCTTGAACTTTAAATCCTTTGCCTTTCATTATTAAAGATAAGCCACTCATACCTATCCCACCGATGCCAATAAAGTGGATAATTTCAGTTTTTGCTAGTTCAATTTTCATTAATACTCTTTAGTATTTTTTGATTAACATTAATCCAACTATTTTGGTAATTTAATTTTTTTAAATTTTCTTTTTTTTCCAAAAAAACAGTTTTATTTTGAAAAATTTCTCTTAAAATTTCTTCTATATTATTCTCAAGAAGGTTCTGATCAACAATCCAACAGCAATTTTTTTCCAAGTAAAAATTTGCGTTCTCAAATTGATGATTATCTTTAGATGATGGTAATGGAATAGCTATAAACGGCACATTAAGAAGTGATAACTCTGCCAATGTTGTCGCTCCAGCTCTTGTGATACAAATATCTGATTGTGATATATAATTTACAAAATTATTGTCATAATCAAAAATTTTGTTTTTAATATTATTTTTAGAATACAAATCTGTTAAATAAGAAATATTTTTTTTATTTGTCTGTTGTATTATGTTGATAGAAAATTTTTTAGATAGATTAATGATGATATTTTTTAATTTATTGTCAAAAACTTCTGCGCCCTGACTCCCACCCACTATCAATATATTAAATTTTTTATTAGGATTAATATTTTTTTTGATTTTGTAAAATTCTTTTCTGATAAGAGGATCAATTTTAATTATTTTGTACTCAAAATTACTTGGAAAGTTTTTCAATTTATCATTATAACAAAAAATTTTTTCACAAGAATTTAAGAAAAATTTGTTTGCTCTACCTAAAACTGAATTTGGTTCTAATAAAAAAATTTTTATACCAATAAATTTACTTGCGAGAATTAAAGGTAATGACATATATCCACCAGTTGAAAAAAGAAAATTGATTTTATTTTTCTTTAATAAAAAAAAAGATTTAAATATTTGAAATAAAATTATTATTGAGTTTAATGGTAAAGAAAAAATGTTATTTAATCTAGGTGTGTCAATAATTTTGATTTCATAATTATTTTTATCTAAATATCTTAGACCTCTTTTATCAGTAGAAATGACAACTTCATTTGTTTCTGATATATGATCATAAAGAATAGTCGCAGGTATGACGTGACCACCGGATCCACCCGTTGAAATTAAAATTTTGTTTTTCATTTAATTAATTTTTCTTTTAGTTAGATTCAAAATTATTCCTGATATAATTGAGACACTAACAATCGAGGAGCCTCCATAACTTATATAAGGAAGTGTCATTCCAGTTGTTGGAAATAATCTTATATTTACTCCTACATGAATCATCACTTGCATCAAAATTAAACTTATACAGCCTACTAATATTAATTTTGTTCTCTCATCATTTTCAAAATTTATTTTTTTAAAAATTGAATAAATTAATACTAAAAATAAAAATAAGATTAGAATTATGGCAATAATACCAAATTCCTCAGATATAACAGATATTATATAATCAGTATGAGCTTCTGGTACCCTATTTTTTAAAGTTCCTTCACCAATACCTTTTCCAAAGAACCCCCCACTAACAATCGATTCTATAGCTTTATCTGATTGTGCATTATAAGTTCCTGTTTCTGAGTCAAAAAAAGATATTAATCTATTTTTGATATAACCAAATTTTGGAACAAAAATAATTAAATAAGAAAAAGATAAAATAAATATAAAGAAAAAAATTATTATAAGAGAAATATTAATTCCTGAAATGAAAATTAAGATAGACCACACAAATAAAACTAATAAAGTTTGTCCAATATCAGGTTGTAAAGCCAGTAATAAAACAACTGCAATTGTAATTAAAAATGAAAGGGAATATTTAAGATAGATATTAGAATACTTCTCACTACTTAAAATAATACTTATAAAAATAATCAAAAATGGCTTGACTAATTCTATCGGTTGAAATCTAGGTAAAAAAAATAGATCAATCCATCTTTTAGATCCTTTTATTTCAATACCAATTATAGGAACTAAAGATAAAAAAATTATTGAAATAACAAAAATAACTAAAGAAATCTTGATTAATATTTTTTCATTAATTGATGAAAAGAAGAAAATTAATCCAATTCCTAAAATCGTAAAGATTAAATGTCTGAAAAAAAATGAATAATCATTAGTGTTAAGTTTATCAGAAACAATTAATGATGTAGAAACTAACGAAAAAAATAAACCTATTAGAAATAATAAAATTATTAAAGAAAATATGAATTTATCAACATTTTTCCACCATTGATAATATAAATGATACAATGAAAATTTGTTAAACATTCAGATATCTTTTAACAAGTTTATTAAAATAAGATCCTCTATCCTCAAAATTTTTAAAACTATCAAATGATGCAGCTGATGGACTAAACAAAATTGTTTTTTTTACAAACTTTTCATTTTTTATAAGCCTTAAAACTTTTTTTAGTGCATCTTTCAAGTTGTCAAAATTTTCTAAGTAAACTTTTCCCTTTAATTGATTATTAAAATAACTTCTATTTTTTCCAAAAATAAAAGCTTTAATTTTTGGAAAATATTTTTTCGGTAGATTAAACACATCACCCTTTTTATATATTCCGCCTAACAACCAGTATATATTAGGATTACTTTTTAAAATCCCAACTGATGAAGAAAAACTTGTAGATTTTGAGTCGTTAACAATTGTTATAAAACGTTTTTTAAAAATAATCTGTTGACGATATTTCAATCCCTTAAAATTTTGAATTGTTTTTATTAATAAACTTTTTTTTAATTTTAATTTTTCTGAAATTGACAGAACAAAAGATAAATTTTCTTTATTTGCATCAGTTCTAAAATATTCATTATTTAACTTATTTATAATTTTATCAACTTTATGAGTATTGACTTTTATTATTTTACAACTTAATTTTTTACCTTTTAATTCTTTTCTAATTAATAAATCATTTTTTTTTATGAAACCTAAAGAGTTCTTTGTTTGATTTTTTAACAATCTAAATTTTGCTTTTATATATCTTCCCAATGTTTTGTGTCTTTCAATATGATCTGGAGCAATATTTAATATGGCCGAATATCTTGATTTAAAGATTTTGCTATATTCAAGTTGATATGAAGAAGCCTCGACAACAAAAATTGTTTTGGGTTTTATATTTTTTGTTAATAAAATTGGGTTTCCAATATTTCCAACCAACCTTACATCATATTTTTGTTTTAATAAAATTTCATACAGAAGTTGGCAAGTAGTAGATTTACCATTTGTACCAGTTACAGTTATACAGTCGTTTTTGTAATATGAATAAAATACATCTAGGTCAGTATAAATTTTTTTTAAATTTTTTTTTAATAATTTAGATAATTTACATTTGTCAATATCAATTCCTGGACTAATAATTATGTAATCAAATTTTTCTTTTTGAATAAACTTATAACTTTTTAAATTTTTTTTTTTTTTAAAATCATCATATAAAAAAACATCGTTATTTTTCTTTAAAAAATTATAAGCTGATAAACCACTTTTTCCTAAACCATAAACTAATATTTTTTTATCTAAAAAAATATTTGAATTTTTATCCATTACCTTAATTTTAATGTAGCCAAACCAATCATTGCTAAAATGATTGATATTATCCAAAACCTAATAACAACGGTTGATTCTGGCCATCCTTTTTTCTCAAAATGATGGTGTATAGGTGCCATTCTAAATATTCTTTTTCCAGTTAATTTAAAAGATATTACCTGAACCATAACCGAAAAGGCTTCCAGTACAAACAATCCTCCCGTAATCGCTAAAACAATTTCATGTTTTGTCACTATACCTACAGCTCCTAATGATCCACCTAAAGATAAAGATCCAGTGTCTCCCATAAATATTTTTGCAGGGGGTGCGTTGAACCACAAAAAACCAAGACACGCTCCAATAATAGCTCCACAGAAAATTGCAATCTCACCTGTGTCTTCAATATAAGTTATTTGAAGATATTCCGAGAAAACAATATTTCCTGTTACGTAACTTATAAAGGCAAAACAAGCTGCAACTAAAATTACCGGGACAGTTGCTAGACCATCTAAGCCATCTGTTAAATTAACTGCATTGGAGGAGCCAACTATTACAAAAACTGCAAATGGTATAAAAAACCAACCAAGATTTATCAATAAATTTTTAAAAAATGGAAAATATAAATTTCTAAATTCTTCATATTCTATAAACCAAGTCAAAAAAATCATTCCTATAACAGCTAAAATAACTTGTGCAATTAATTTAAATTTTGATGAGATACCAGATGAATTTCCATTCTTAATCTTTTTGAAATCATCAAAAGCCCCAAGTAATCCAAAAGATAAAAGAATATATAAACAAAATATTATATAGATATTTTTTAAATCACCCCACATTAAAACAGAAACCAGAACACCAATTAAAATTATAACACCGCCCATTGTAGGTGTGCCAATTTTCTTAATTATATGATCAGATGGTCCATCATCTCTAATAGGATTTAAAATCTTTCTGCTT
>Ga0163111_10000762_pt1 | contig 19266 bp, 12 predicted proteins | sample CRUFie1St18metaG_FD_109645 | JGI IMG/M metagenome (GOLD analysis project Ga0163111, IMG submission 109645) | Marine microbial communities from the Costa Rica Dome - CRUD Field 142mm St18 metaG | ecosystem: Environmental > Aquatic > Marine > Oceanic > Photic zone | place: Costa Rica: the Eastern... | reverse complement strand
GGTATATAATCCAGATGGAGGATTCGCTATACAAAAGTTGACAGGTATATAATCCAGATGGAGGATTCGCTATACAAAAGTTGACAGGTATATAATCCAGATGGAGGATTCGCTATACAAAGGTTGACAGGTATATAATCCAGATGGAGGATTCGCTATACAAAAGCTGACAGGCATACAATCCAGATGGAGGATTCACTATACAAAAGTTGCCAGGTATATAATCCAAACGAATTATTTGCTACACGCAAGTTGATTGGCATATCAAGCAAAGATCCTGAGAAGATCGTCGCAACCATCATTCAAAGGCTTACAAATTTATGTCTATTTCAACCACCTCTTTCCCCGCTCCCTCTGGCTTTCTATCGCCTCAGCAAATTCTTGTTTTAATCTTCCGACCAATTCCTTTACCGTTGGAATATCTTTAATCACCCCAGCACCATGCCCAGCCGACCAAGTATCGACCCATCTTTTTGTTCCTTCCTTTGGTGGTTTTAGCGTTTCTCCATAATTGATTTTTGCAGGATTTCTAAACACCTCCAAATCATACCCCACCTCAATCAAACTTGCCTTTAAGAAGTTACAATTCACTCCTGTCACCATAGGCGTGAACAAAATATCTGATGAGTTCGCATTGATAATCATTTGCTTATAGTGCGGGACTGCCAAGCTTTCCTCCACATTGATAAAACGCGTCCCCATATAAACAAGGTCTGCTCCCATTTGAAGCGCGGCAGCAATGTCCTTTCCTGTGCTAATTGATCCTCCTAGAATTAAGCATCCGTCAAAAAACGACCGAATTTCCCCTACCAATGCAAAAGGATTAATGGAACCCGAATGCCCTCCTGCCCCATTGGCCACCGCAATAATCCCATCTACCCCTGCTTGTACTGCCTTCAATGCATGTCTAACATTTGCCACATCATGAAATACCAATCCGCCATATCCATGTACCGCATCGACCACCTCTTTCGCTGCTCCCAATGACGTAATGATAAGGGGCACCTTATGCTTTACACATATTGCAAGGTCTTGTCGCCAACGGGGGTTCGTCTTATGAATGACGAGGTTCACCCCAAAAGGCGCAGCAGGTATCTCACTCTCTGCATTATGAGCCGCTAATTGGGATTGTACTTCTATGAGCATTTGCTCAAATCCTTCCGTCGTTCGTCTATTGACAGAAGGAAAAGCTCCAATAACTTGGTTCTTACAACTCTCTACCACCAACTTTACTCCCGAAACGAGAAACATCGGGCTAGCAATCATAGGGAGGCAAAGATTTTTTTGGAGTTGGGTCAGGTTCATTTATGTGGATTTGAGGCGAAAGGTAGGGATTTTTAGGCTGTGGGGCAATAAGTAGTCCCTGCAAAAAACCTTCTCCTATTCCAAAGAATCAACTACCGCTTTCACCTCTTCCAAAGAAACACCCGCAATAGTAGCAATAACCTCAAGAGGCAGGTTCTGTGACAAACAATTCTGGATTACTTGAATGGTCTGCTGCTTAATTCCTTTTTCTATCCCCCTCTCTAATCCCTTCTTCTCTGCTCTTTCAATTGCCAGTTCCATTCTACCTCGTGCATCCTGCATAGCAATAAAGAAATTATCATAATTCTTCAATTCCTCCACATCCCATCTATGCATTTCAGCATCTCGATATGCCTCTAATAAACCTTTGTCTACGGTATTATCAGGGACTACATCCAAGTTCTCCGCATTTTTGATAAAGAAAATCCATTTCTCTACCAATGTTTTCAGTTCATTTTCCTTCAGTGTAAACTTAGGCAGCTCAATGAAGGTGAACTTTAAATCATCCAGCTTATGTTCAAGGGTCTCTTCCTCTAGTATTAGATGATTCGTTATATACTTGTTTCCTTTGAAGAAGTTGAAGTCTAAAATTCCAACGAAATAGGTAGGTTTTAGCTTCGGATAATCATCACCGATTTTAATTTGCATAGAATAGTCTCGGCAAGTATAGTATTGAACACGCTTTGCAAATCCACGCACCTCAGCTACTTGCATTTCTATGATAAATTGTTGCCCCGTATGATCCTTTGCTCTAACATCTATAATAGTGGCCTTTTCTCCCTTAATTCGAGGAAGTTGATAAGGATTGATAATAGCAAGTTCCTTAATCTTCTTTCTTCCTGTTAGGTTTAGCACTGCATTCAAAAACGAGATGAGGATTTCAGTTTTATTTTCATTGCCAAATATCTTCCGAAATGCCACATCATTGGTTACATCTACAAATCGCATATATCTTGAATTCATAATATATCACCTAATATAGCATAAACCTAAAATAAAAACCAATATAAATAGACAAAAAAATCATAAAATTTGCACTTTCAATTCATTTCAAAAGCAATTGCTAATATTAACAGACATACAGCTCTCACAACTAAACATTCAGATAGGAAATTGATTATTCCTTAGCCCTAAGATACACAAAAATCCAAATCGAATCAATTTACTTCCTCTCCTCAAAAATCCCTACCTTAGCCTCCGCGACACAAATACCTAAAGCCACAAAATGAGAAGAATTGCCCTATTATGCTTCGCTTTCTTAGCGAGCATCCCTAGTCTAATTGCCCAAACGGGGAATTACCCTTTCCCCCAAAATGCCATCTACAGCTATGGCATAATGCCCACAAACCGAAATGCAACGGACGCTTCCACTGCCTATACCCAATGGAAGAACACCTATGTGACCACCAACGGAGCAGGCCCCTACCGCCGCGTCCTATTCGATGATTTCACCGCAACTGTATCCGAAGGAATCGCCTATGGAATGCTCCTAGCTGTGTATCACGATGATCAGGCTCTGTTGGACGACCTATGGGGATACTACAATGCCCATCTCGACCCCAATGGCCTCATGCATTGGAAGATAGGCAATACCTATGGTGCAATCTGGGGACAAAATGCCGCTACTGACGCGGAAGAAGATGCCGCAATGGCACTTATCCTAGCCGATTGTCAATGGGGTAGCGCAGGCGCAACCAATTATTACCAAGATGCCGTTGACCTCATCAATAAAATGATGCAACATGAAGTAGAAGCAGGTACCTTTGTCCTAAAGCCAGGCGATGTCTGGGGGGGAAGTAGCATTACGAATCCCTCCTACTTTGCTCCAGCCTATTACCGCTATTTCGCGACAGTTACAGGCGACAATAATTGGCTGTTGGTAGCCGATAAATGTTACGATATCCTCAATCTTGCAGCACACCCGACCACAGGCTTATTGCCCGATTGGTGCGATGCCAATGGAAATCAAACCTCAAATGGATACGACTACCGTTATGATGCTGCTCGCGTCCCTTGGCGTATTGCCCTTGACTATCATTGGTTTGGAATAGCCGATGCTGCAACAATTTGTACCGATCTCACTAACTTTGTCATTAGTCAAGGAGGAACTACCAGTATAGTGGACGGCTACCAACTCAATGGGAATCCCATAGGAGGAAACCATAACAACACTTTCGTTGGATGCTTCGCTGTAGGAGGCATGGCTACAACTGATCAAACCTATGTAGATGCAGCCTATACAGACAATGTCTCAACGGCTGCTAATACTTATTTTAATTCGACGATTAAAGCATTAACCCTCCTCAACCAAACAGGAAATTTCTATGCCCCTCAATGTCAATTAAATACAACTCCTCCTCCCACACCTGGAGGAAGTATGGTCAATGATTTCACAGCCGTTATCGACATTGATTCTTGCACAAACAATCGCTTCACCGTTACAGATACCACAAACTTTTCCGCAGGCGATCCTATCCTCATCATCCAAATGCAAGGGGTAAGTATTGATCAAAACAATACAGCGTCTTTTGGCTCCATACAAGCCTACCAATCAGCAGGGAATTATGAGTTTAACGTCATTGATAGCATTGCAGGCAATGATATATTCATCGCTAACACCCTTATGAACACCTATGACGTCAATGGCAAAGTGCAAATTGTACGGGTCGAACAAATGGATGACTTAACGGTAGACACGGAGCTCACTGCCACTGCTTGGGATGGAAGCATAGGAGGCGTATTGGTGCTAGATATTGCAGACTCTCTTATCCTCAACGCTGATATTAATATGGATGCAAAGGGATTCCGCGGAGGAGTAGAACAAGGCAATCATAGCGATTGTGGTTATGCTGAATATGCCGTGCCTTCAGGAACCCTGCAAGCTGCTGAAAAGGGGGAAGGATGTCATGAACCTGTTGAGAATAAAGAACTGGGACGTGCAGCTATCGCCAATGGCGGCGGAGGAGGAACATCACACAATTCAGGCGGCGGCGGTGGAGCCAATTATGGTGCTGGTGGACAAGGCGGAAATGAATGGTCGGACTGTAGCACACCAACAAATAATGGAGGATTAGGAGGCAATGCCCTTACCTACAACCTCTTCAATAAACTCTTCCTAGGAGGGGGTGGTGGCTCAGGTCATGGAAATGGAAACCAAGCCGTTGAAGGAGGCGCAGGAGGGGGTATTGTAATCATTCGTGCAAATACCCTTATAGGAAATGGCCATACAATCTCTGCCAATGGAGAATCGCCCGCTTCAGGTAGCCAAGATGGAGGAAGTGGTGGTGGAGCAGGAGGTTCTATTGTCCTAGACATCCAACAAGCAGCAGCGGGTTTAACACTATCTGTTGAAGGAGGAGACGGAGGAGACAATAGCAATCCTTCTACTTGTATTGGAGTAGGTGGTGGCGGTGGTGGTGGGCTCATTGCCTTCACTTCCGTATCAACTCCTAGCAATGTTACTACTCAAGTTCAAGGCGGAACCTCAGGACTCCACACCAACAATTCCTCTTCTTGCTACAATAGTACAAATGGCGGAACGAGTGGAAGCCAAGGAGGAATCCAATATTCCCTAACGCTTCCTACGAGTGGCATTCCACACAATGGGTGCGACCCTATTGCATGTCCCCGAGACATATTCGAACCCAACGAAAGTATAACAGAAGCGGCTCCTCTCCCAAGTGTTGGTGTATTGAAGAATGCAAGTGTATGCCCAGCAGGAGATGAAGATTGGTATTCCTTCGTTGTACACGCTAACCATCCCCATATCCGAATTCAACTCACAGAGATGCGAGCAGACTTTGACCTTCAACTATTCGATGTAAATGGCTATCTTATCGCCTACTCACACGATATAGGCACAGAACTGGAAAGCATTGATTACAATTATATTATGCCTAATACCTACTACCTTCGTGTCTTTGGCAAATCTGATGCAAGCTATCCTGAAGGGTATCATTTACGGCTCCTAAGACACAATATTCCCTTTACGCTTGTACCTAATAAGAATATAGGGAATGCATTAGCCAATGAAGTAAGCATACCTTTCACCCTGTATCCAAATCCTGCCACACAGCACTGTTCGCTCAGATTTGAGTCAGCTCCTACTCAACCCATCTCCATCCAATTATTCGATGTATATGGGCGAAGCGTTTACCAGACTCAAACTTCTCAAACAACCACTATCCTAGACCTTCATGCCTTGGCTAAAGGTCTATATGAGGTGGAAGTTCAAACGGGAAACCAGAAGTTTACCCAACGACTGGTGAAGCAATAATGTATATTTGAGAGCAATGCAAACAGGTAAACGACTGACTGTTTTAATGCTCACATGGCACTATTCGCCTTCGCAAACCTCTGGGATTGCGAAGGCGGGTCATGCCCTCATACAATCCCTCAAACCGTATCATAACATCCTCGAATTTTACCCTAAGCCTCCTCATTTCCATCCTATCCTCCAATCACAAGCACCTTATCACTCCAATTTATCCAATGCTCAAGCCTTTCGCTTAGAGCTCATAGAAGCCCTTCCTACCCTATCCTTTGACCTCATTCATGTGCATGATTGGGTAGGCTTCCTTGCAGGCATAGAATTAAAACAACAAAGTGGGAAACCGCTCATTTTTCATATTCATTCGCTCGAATACGATCGAAATCCGAATTTTCACCGTTCTCCTATCTATCATTGGGAAAAAGAAGCACTCCAACAAGCGGATGCAATTATCACGGTAAGCGCTTATACCAAAGGCATCCTCCAATCACACTACGCAATTCCCCCTGAATGTATACAAATTATCTACAGCCCCTTACAACGTATAAAACCCTACCAGCTCTCTAAACGCCATCCTGAGAACCTTATTAGCTTCATTGGGCGATTCGAAGAACGAAAAGGGGTACGCTCCTTTCTCAAATTAGCACGCCATATCCAAACCCAATCAGACCAATTTCGATTCGTTATGGCTGGAAACGGCTCTTTATGGACAGAATTGATTGAAGAGGTTTTACTTCGCCCTATTCCACGTTTCCATTTCACAGGGCAACTTACACAAGCAGAGGTACAAAGATTATTGGTAATATCTGACTTTCTCATCATGCCCTCCCAATCTGAGCCTTTTGGGCTTATTGCCTTAGAAGCAGCCCAACTAGGTGTTCCAGTCTTGCTCTCACATCAATCTGGAGTAAAGGAAATTCTCCATTCAGCTCTCCAAATCAATCATTGGAAAGTCAATGAAATGGCAGAGGCAATACTACGCTCCTTCCGTTATCCACAGATTCGCCAATCATTCATTCGGTCAGCCTTCCACGACCTCCATAGATTCTACACTTCCCCCTCTCTCCCTCATCTCCTCCAACTCTACCATTCGCTCGTCTCACACTCCAATTAAATAACATTGTAGAATCTGCAATTTTCTATTTAATTTGTTTCACTTATCACATACACTACAACGCTCTAAATCTATCACTATGTTAATCGCTGAAAGCGGCTCAACCAAAACAGAATGGCGCTTATTCAAGGGAAGTGAAGTTGTTACGTCTTTTCGCAGCAAAGGCTTCAACCCCAATGTACAGAAAGAGGAAAGCATCCTGAAAAAGATGCGAAAAGCGGTATCCAAAAACATAAAGCCTAAAAAAGTCCAAGAGGTATATTTCTACGGAGCAGGTCTTGGTGGCCAAACCCAACGCCAAATTATGTACAAAATTCTTCACTCCATTTTTCCATTCGCCCAATTGGAGGTGAACCATGATATAGCAGCTGCTAGTCGGAGTACAGGGCGGAGAACAGGCATCGTTTGTATACTTGGAACAGGCTCCAATTCCTGCTATTATAGGGACTATCAAGTTGAATCTATCATTGGCGGCCATGGATATTTATTCGGCGATGAAGGTTCAGGCGCAGACCTAGGAAAGCATCTTGTAAAAGGTTTCCTTGACAAGGATTTCCCAAAAGAAGCTAGAACGAAATTCGAAGAAGCTGTGGAGACTTCCGTTTATAAAACCAAAATAAAGGTCATGAAGTCAGATACACCAAATGTAGACATGGCCAAGTTTGCGCCTATAGTGGAGCAGCTTCGAACCTATCCAGAAATCAATCAAATGGTCACAAATCGGTTCGTAGAATTCCTAAAAAAGACCGTAATGCGCTACCCTGATTATGAAAACTTACATACAGACTTCGTAGGATCAATTTCCCACTACTTCAGAGACAACCTTATTGACGCTTGTCAGTTATGTAAAGTAAGGCATGGAGATATCATAAAAGAGCCCATTCACAACTTATTATGGTTTCACACCAAACAATTTGAAGGAATTAGCAGCTAAGTTTAACAATAAATGTGCGTAGGCTCAACTAAATATTGTAAATTGCAAGCATAAATGCGTTCTTTTATTACATTTTATCAAAATAGTTGAACTATTTTATCTTGCCCAAGCCTATCAAGTGAACGTTTATATCGCCATAAATATTCATCTTTCTTGCTGTTAGTCAAAAACATCGCTATAATGAACTTTCGCATTACGTATATTCTTCTATCTTTATTCTTCCTAATATCCTTTGCTTTCAATTCTTATGCAGATGGTTTTAATGATCAAATCATCCATGTTCAAAGTGGTTATGAACTAGGACAAGCCCTTGGCTCTAACCGAACGATTATCATTGATGTTGATGAGATTGTTGTCCATAAGTCTGTGCAGATTGAACGAATAAAAAACCTTAAGATTCGACCTGCTGATGGAATGGGTAAGGCAAGAATCATCACTACAAGTGGGAAGGAACCAACTATTATGATAAAACGGGCAATCTCCATCTATATTCAGAATATTGAGATAGGTCATAAAGTTGCACGAAAACCTGATGGGCGGGTTCTTTCTATTAGAGGAGCTGCTGATATTAAGATTGAAAGTTGTACACTGGAGGGGCAAGCAAAAGAAGGTCTAGAGGTCATAACAGTTAGAGGATTAAAAGTCGTTGATACGAAGTTTTCAAACTGTATGTTCCAAGTCTTATCCATGAAAAATGTAATTGGAGGATACTTTATGCGGTGCGAGTTCAGCAACAACCGGAATTCAGGTAGATTCCTGTTAAAAGACTGTATGACAGTTACCTTTAAGGATTGCCTCTTCCAAAATAATACCTCTTCTACTCTCCCCCTTTTCTATCACCTTGATGCGAATAATCCCAATAACGAGGGAGAAAAGTGTAGCTATATTGACTTCGTCAATTGTGTCATACGAAACAATCGAACGAAAGGGTTCTCAAATCTCAAGTCTAGACAGTTCAGCTTCATCAATTTAAAGCAGGAAGGCAATTCTTTTCCAAACCCAGACCCTTTTCCACCTCGTCAAATAGATAAGTAGCCTCATTTTCATATATATCATAGAAGGTACCAGCCCACATCATCGGATATTGATGTGGGCTGGTACCTTTATAAGTCTATGCGTTTTCATCCGTCACAAAAAAATCGCATATTCGCTACCCCTAGGGATTTGGCCAAATAAATGTCCCTACATAACAATTTTACAGATTATCAACACATAAGAGGCTCTATCGTTCATTATGGAAGTGAATAACAATCAACAAGTCACAAAGCGTTCTCCCCAATTAGTAGAAAGATGGGAACAAAAGGGAGGGAAGTTTTATTTGTATTGTGCCGAAACTGTATTGGAGGTATCTGTCTATGCTGAAGACATCATTCGGTTTCGTTTCTCCCCCGATAGTCGATTTGAGGCAGACTTCTCCTATGCACTGGTAGATGAAACGCCACGTCCCCAGTGTCCATTCGAACTTCATCAAGAAGAGGATATCTTTGTACTATCAACAGCGAAACTAAGGGTACAAATTAGCCAATCTCTACATATTGCCATATACAACTCTGAAGGTCAATTAATTACAGAAGACGAAAAAGGGTTTCATTGGGAGCCATACAAAAAGCATGGAGGCAATATTGTATACTATAGCAAAAAAGTCCAAGAACATGAAAGCTTCTATGGCCTAGGTGACAAACCTTGTGACTTTAACCTCAAAGGTAAGCGGCTACAGAATTGGGGCTCGGATACGTATGCCTATGAAAAACATACAGATCCACTCTATAAGAATATCCCTTTCTTCATGGGGCTCCATAATGGACTAGCCTATGGCTTTTTCATTGACAACACCTTCCGAATGTGGTTCGACTTTGGGCATGAGAGACCTGAAGTTTGTAGTTTCTGGGCAAAGGGAGGGGAGATGAACTATTATTTTATCTATGGCCCAGAGCTAAGTCGGGTAGCCCAGCGATATACCCAATTGACTGGCACACCAGAACTCCCTCCTCTTTGGGCATTAGGAAATCAACAGTCCAAATGGAGTTATTATCCTGAAAGTAAGGTGCGCGAAATCGCCGCTAAATTCCGAGAGCATCGAATTCCTTGTGATGTCATTCATATCGATATCGATTATATGGACGGCTTCCGTTGTTTCACCTGGGATAAGGGGAAATTTCCCGATCCGCCTAAGATGATTAAGGAACTACGTGAAGATGGCTTCAAAACAATTGTGATTATTGACCCAGGTATCAAAATTGATAAAGACTACCAGATATATCAAGAGGGCATTGAGAATGACTATTTCTGTCGTAGGGCAGATGGGCCTCTCTTAAAAGGGATTGTATGGCCAGGCCTTTGCCATTTTCCAGATTTCACTCGACCTGATGTTCGTACTTGGTGGAGTGGTCTATTTAAAGAACTGATTGGTATGGGCATCGCAGGTGTTTGGAATGATATGAATGAGCCTGCTGTGTTCGAAGATGGTACTTTCCCTAATGATGTTCGCCATGATTTTGATGGGCATCCTTGTAGCCATCGAAAAGCCCATAATGTATATGGAATGCAAATGGCTCGTGCTACATACAAAGGCGTTAAAAGATTCCTCCACCCTGCAAGACCTGTGGTTATCACCCGTTCTTGTTATTCGGGTGCACAACGGTATTCTTCTGTTTGGACGGGCGATAACCTTGCAACTTGGGAACATCTTCAAGTGGCAAATGTACAATGCCAACGACTTAGTATATCGGGCATTTCCTTTGTCGGATCAGATATAGGAGGTTTTGTCGGACAACCTACTGGAGAGCTATTGGTTCGGTGGATGCAATTAGCCATCCTACATCCTTTCTACCGAAATCACTCCTCTGGAGATCATGGGGAACAAGAACCTTGGATGTTTGGCGAAGAATACCTTGATGCGGCTCGAACAGCCGTAGAATTACGTTACAAGCTCATCCCTTATATCTATACTGTATTCCGACGCTATACCGAATCAGGAGCTCCGATGATTCTCCCCCTCGTATTTCTCGACCAAGAAAATCGAGAAACACATTATCGAATGCATGAATTTGCCCTTGGACAAGATCTTCTAGCTTGTCCTATTGTAAAATCAGGAGACACGGGTAGAATCCTGTATTTACCTAAAGGTCAATGGTATAATTACTGGTCTGGAACCTTACATGAAGGTCGAAATGAAGTGTATGCGGATGCTCCACTTGATCGCATGCCAATGTTTGCACGTGCTGGCTCCATTATTCCTCATTACCCTGTAATGCAATATGTAGGCGAACGCCCTGTTGATCTACTCACCCTTCATGCATACTACACAGAAAAGGTTAGCTATTCGAGTGAACTATATGAAGATGCTGGAGATTATTATTCTTATGAACAGGGAGAGTACGTACTCAAAACCTTTACCATGAGTAATGCTAAAGATGGAAAAGGTCAAAAAGTAACGCTTTCCCAAGAGAAAGAAGGCAGCTTCCAACCAAGTTATACCGAATGTCGTATAGCCTTTTATGGGTTACCTTTCTTCCCTACGAGATTCGAGGTTGATGGTCACTCAATTGCTCAGATTATTAGAGATGAACAGAAAAATGTATACTATTTCTCTGTACCCGAAAACTTCAAACAAATTCATATTATCAAATAATAACGCTGCTTCACCATCACAAACAAAGACTTTATCATGCGAAAGCTTTATTTACTTATCGTATCGTTCTTCTTGCTCCTCTACCCATCTTACGCGCAGATTCTAAATATAACCCCTGCCTTCCCTACAGTAGAGGACACCATCACCGTAATCTATGACGCCTCCCAAGGAAATGGCGCTCTTGTGGGAGTGTCTCCTGTATATGCACATACAGGCGTTATTACAGATCAAAGTACAACGCCTACTGATTGGCAATACGTACAAGGGGATTGGGGTACTGCAGACGCAAATGTGCTAATGGAAGATCTAGGCAACAACCTGCATAAACTCCGATACCATATTCGCAGTTACTATGGAATTCCACAAGGAGAAGTTGTTGAGTCGCTCGCATTTGTATTCAGAAACGCCGACGGAACCATCGTAGGTCGTGATACCGATGGTAGTGATATTTTTTATGAAATTGCAACAGGCGCAGCTTTGGAAGTTTCATTCATTGCCCCAATCAGTTTCCCTCTCATTCAAGAAATTAATGATGTAATATCGGTTGAAGCCGCTGCTTCCGCCAGCTCTGATATATCTCTCTACCTCGATGGTACTCTTCTCACGCAAACCAATGGAACTTCCCTCAATTATGACATTACTGTCGCCAATTCAGGGAAGCAATGGGTAAAAATCGTGGCAGATGATGGCAACACTACTGTAGCCGATTCTTTTCATTTCATTGTGAATGAGCCTGTGGTCATTCAAGATCCTCCAGCTGGAGCACTTGATGGAATTAATTATATAGATGCGAATACAGTTATATTACAGTTGCATGCGCCACAGAAACAATTTGTTTATGTAATGGGTGATTTCAATAATTGGGAACTCGACAACCAATATTACATGAAACGCTCTAATGATGGAAACACTTATTGGCTCGAAATAAACAACCTCAACCCAGGAGAAGAGTATTCCTTTCAATACTATGTGGATGGTGAAATCAAGATAGCTGACCCCTATTCAGAAAAAATACTTGATCCTTGGAATGACACTTTCATTGATGATGATACATATCCTGATTTAAAGGAATACCCATTTGGTAAAACAACAGAAGCTGTTGGAATCATCCAAACAGACCAAATTCCTTATGTATGGCAAACTCCTAATTTCCAAGCTCCTGAGAAAACAGACTTAGTCATTTACGAATTACTTCTTCGAGACTTTACAGATGTCCATAATTACCAGTCCCTCATTGACTCTCTTGATTACCTCGAAAGATTGGGCGTCAATGCTATTGAGTTGATGCCTATTATGGAGTTTGAAGGAAATAGTAGTTGGGGGTATAATCCAAGCTTCTTCTTCGCTCTTGATAAATATTATGGAACAAAGAATAAGTTTAAGGAATTCATAGATGAAGCCCATAGCCGTGGGATTGCTATCATCCTTGATATTGTTCTCAATCATGCCTTTGGACAAAGTCCAATGGCTCGTCTCTATTGGGATGCAGCGAATAGCCAACCAGCAGCAAACAATCCTTGGTTTAATACTATCCCTAAACACCCTTTTAATGTAGGAAACGACTTTAACCATGAAAGTCCCGAAACTCGTGCTTTTATGGAGCGATTACTCGCGTTTTGGATCAATGAATATAATATTGATGGCTATCGTGTAGACTTGTCTAAAGGACTCACTCAAGTTAATTCTGGATCCAATGTAGGTTTATGGGGTGCATATGATGCATCTCGTATTGATATCCTTAAAAACTATGCGGATGTCGTTTGGAATGCTAATCCTAACGCTTATATGATACTTGAACATTTTGCTGACAATAGCGAAGAAACAGAACTTGCAAACTATGGCATGATGCTATGGGGCAATATGGTTCACAATTACAGTGAGGCAACTATGGGATGGATTCCTGATTCCGATTTCCAATGGATTTCTTGGAAGAATAGAGGCTGGAATGACCCACACGTTATTGGTTATATGGAAAGCCATGATGAGGAACGCCAAATGTTCAAGAATCTCAACTTTGGGAATAGTGCTCCAGGTCATGATACACAAGATCTCAACACTTCTCTTGAACGTTCTGCTATGGCTGCAGCTTTCTTCTTCACAGTACCTGGCCCAAAGATGCTTTGGCAATTTGGTGAGTATGGATATGATATCTCTATTGATGATCCCTGTCGTGTATGTGAGAAACCAATTCTATGGAATTACCTCTATAATCCCAATCGTTACCGATTACTAAAAATCTATCGAGCACTTATTCACTTAAAAGCCAATAATGAAGCCTTCCGTAGTAGTAATTTCACAATGGATGTAGGTGGAAATATTAAACGTATCACAATCCTTGACCCAAGTATGGACGTATTCGTCATTGGTAACTTTGATGTAAATGGAAACACTACTAATGCTAACTACCCCTCTACAGGAACATGGTATGATTATCTTACAGGCGATAGTGTAGAAGTAACCAATACAAATGCGACAATCTTCCTTAATGCAGGCGAATACCATGTATACACCAGCAAGAAATTAGATACTCCTGATATTACTGCCACTGTTTCGGTGGAAGATGCAATAGAGAACCTATTTGAGCTTACCTCTTTCCCAAATCCTTTCGTAGATGCAACAACCATTCAGTATACCCTTCCAGAAGCGGCAAATGTAACACTAACAGTATACGATATGATGGGGCGCGTAATCAACGAATTAATGCATACTCATCAAGCTAATGGAACCTATGAAGTTCAATGGACTGGTTTAGACCAGCAAAACCGCCCTGTAAGTAATGGTCTCTACTTCTTTAGGCTCACAGTAGATAACCGTGTAGAAACCATACAAGCAGTACTACAACGTTAAGATACAGAGGCGATATTTCCTCTACTCATATAAGCATCCCCATAAATCCTTAGTGATTTATGGGGATGTATTTATATACTTTTTAAAGAACCAGTTTTGCTACAATTGTCTACATACGTATACAAATATGTACAGAAAAGCGACACTAATATGCATTTTTGGCCTATTTTAGGCTTTTATTTCGAATAAGTTCAGCGATGTGCATTCATGTCAGCCCTAAAAACAAGCGTGTTTCCTCACCCCAAAAGCGTGTCATTTACGGACTATTGATGCCTCTAATCTCACCTTCCGTGTTTTTCCATGGTATATTTGTTGATCCTCCTATAGTGAGTAGCAAATAAAACCTAATGAAAAGGAATTAACCTCTCCAACAATTCTCATCGCTTATGAAAACACGAATTTTACTTTTTGCCTTGTCTATGCTGATTACGAGTACTTTCGCCCAAAGACCACACAACTACAACCAGCAACGCATTCAAGTAGCTCTCCTTCTTGACACCAGTGGAAGTATGCAAGGACTTATCAACCAAGCCAGATCTCAACTTTGGACCATCATCAACGAACTCACATGGGTAGACTATGGCCAAAATCCACCCTATGTTGAATTGTCACTTTATGAATTTGGTAGCAGCAATATTCCCTCTCGATTCGGCCATATTCGTCAAATCGTTCCTTTCACTACAGATCTCGATTGGGTATCTGCCGAATTGTTCTCATTACGTACAGGAGGTAGTGCCGAATTCTGTGGCCAAGTTATCGATATGGCAGCGCAACAGCTTACGTGGACTAACCATCCCAATGATCTCCGACTCATCTTTATTGCAGGAAATGAGTCTTTTGCACAAGGCCCTGTAGATTTCAGGGGAGCAATAGTAAACTCTGTAAACCGTGGTATTAGTGTAAATACCATCTTCTGTGGACGTTATTCAGAAGGGCAAAATCTCCTATGGGAAGAGGGAGCATATTTAGGTCAAGGTCAGTATATGAATATTGATCATAATACCTCTACAGATCGTCAAATGAGTCCCCAAGATCAACAATTGCTCAGCTTAAATGATCAACTCAATCAAACGTATCTCCCATATGGTCCCGATGGCTACAGTATGCAACAACGGCAGATCGCGCAAGATAAGAATGTCAGTCGTTATGGTAAGAGTAATATGGCACAGAGAGTCATGACAAAAGCATCTCCTGTATACAATAATAGTAAATGGGATCTCATAGATGCAATAGACAATGGTCAGGTGAGACTCGAAAATATCCCTGATAATGAATTGCCTTCAGCTATGCGGGGGAAAACCATTGGTCAAAAACGTGTATACCTTAACCAAACGAGAACGAAAAGAAAGCAAGTACAAAGTAAAATTCTTGCACTTGGAAAAACCAAAAGAGCTGCTGACAAGCAACTTAATAAAAATACCCCAACAAAAACCCTAGATAAGGCCATCGTTGAATCGGTTAATAAACAAAAAGGCCGAACAATCACTAAAAGAGATGTAAACATCAAGAATATACCGACCAAGTCAACCAATCCGACGAAAGCAAATGTTTCTTCAACAACCGTGAAACCGACACGACCAACAACTACAACAAAACCAACCAAGCCAACACGTCCAACGACAACCTCCCGACCAACGACCAAATATACCCCTTCTAAAACACAAGTAACTACTCCAAAGCCCACTACGCCAACGCGACCAACACGTCCAACAACTTCACAGCCTCCGAAACGAAACAACATTGGCTTTGATATAAACAAAACTCGAACTCCCCAACGATAACGAACCCCTTTTCCCCTAATAAAGAAAACTAGAATGATAGAGAAACTTGTCGTTTAGTAATTATCCATTTCTTTCACAGCGGGTTATGTGTCTCCCCAGCCTTCAGGAAGAAGGTTGGGGAATTTTTTATTATATAACTTATGGATTCAGAAGGTTCATGACAGCAGCCGACATAGATTGCACCCCTGTCTTAATGGTAACTTCTGGCGTAGGAGCAAATTTCGGAGAATGAAGGGAAGGTAATGCAATCTCTCCTCGTTCTGCTGCAGCAATTTTCTCAGGCTCTACTGCTCCTAACCAATAAAGCATAATAGGAACCTTGGGCTTCTCACGGCCATATCGTGCGAAATCTTCTCCTCCCATCACAGGCGCCAAGACCTTAACATTGTCGCCTCCAATCATATCTCCAATTGCCTTTGCTGTATTCTGAGAAAGAGCTGGGTCATTGTACAAAGAAGGAGTATACTCGTCTCTTACCTTAATCTTTGGATACATATCTGGTGTAACTCCAGCCGTAATAGCCGCTCCCTCGCTAATTCGCTTAATTTTACCTAGTAGTTGGTTACGTACCTCATCGGTATACGATCGAACCGTCAACTCTAGCTTAACTTCGTCAGGGATTACATTTCCTTTTGTTCCTCCATGAATAGAGCCAACTGTCACAACTGCAGGTTCTAAAGGAGAAATCTCACGACTCACAATTGTTTGCAAATCTAGAACAATTCGAGAAGCTAATACCACTGGATCAATAGTTGTATGGGGATATGCGCCATGTCCTCCACGACCGTATACTGTAATATCTACCATATCTACATTTGCCATTGCATACTCTTCACAATACCCCACTGTTCCAGCAGGCAAAGAAGAACTCACATGTAGTGCCAAAGCATAATCAGGTTGAGGAAACTTATCATATAATCCATCTCCTAACATTGCCTTTGCTCCCCCTCCTCGTTCTTCTGCTGGTTGCCCAATAAAAATAAGTGTTCCTTTCCATTCCTTCTTCATTTGAGACAAAACCCGTGCAGTACCGACCCAAGCTGTCATGTGCATATCATGCCCGCAAGCATGCATAACACTCACTTCCTTTCCCGTATCATCTTTCGTTTTTATTTTACTTTCATATGCAACGCCAGATTCTTCCTTTACAGGTAACGCGTCTAAATCCGTTCGAACCATAATTGTAGGCCCTTTTCCATTTTTCATGACACCAACAACCCCATATCCGCCAAAATTAGAAGTTACCTTAAACCCTGCTTTCTTCAGTTCTTCTGCCATTCGCTTTCCTGTCTGTTCCTCATGGAAGGATAGCTCAGGGTTTTGATGAAGATGTTTGTACAGTCCAAACAAAGATTCATATTCTTTGTTTGTGAGTGTCTCAATTTGTTCCTTTTGGGCAATAGTACAAGAAAATAGCCCCAATAGTAAGAGAAATGTAAGTATAGACTTCATAACAACTTAGGTTAAATAGATAGATGAATAGATGCAATATACATAATAATAGTCAGTCATTTCTCTATGTCTAAGCTTCTGATTCTCTAGAAATTGTATACATACCAATCCCTCCTCATAAAAGGAAACTTCTATAAGGAGGGATTGATTTAGTTTATAGATTTTAATTGAGATGCCAGTTTAGGGGGCATAACTCAACCCCCAGTATTTCACATACTCTTCAATAGGAGAAAGACCTAACTTCTTCCGTCGAACATTCACTTCTGCAGGATTCTCAATGGGATATAGGCTATAAGCTCCTGTTTTTGAATCAATCTTGATCTGTGATCCATACAGTTGTTTCTCTCCTTTTCGCATTCGAATACGGTCAATCAACATTGCCAAGTTTCCCCAATCAAGTTCTCCTTTATCTGCGGCCTCTGTTAGCATTGCCAGATACTTCTCTTGCACTTCTAAATCGGCATGTTGAATTACAAGGAAAGCAGTCTTACTCTGCTTCTCTCCAACTATACTTACACCAGGGTATCCATATTCAGCGATTATTTCTTCAATTCGGATAAGATTAGCAGCATCCAGAATCTGTTGTTTCTCAACAGAAGCCTTTGCCTCTTCCGAATTATGTCCATACTTCTTACGTATTTCATGCATTTTCCCACGATAGCGCTGATCATTCGCAAATATATATGCCAATTCATCTCGTAATTTCACATTGATACGTGCATTGTACGCTGCTTCTTCCTTGTCGCAAATAGCTCGAACGCTTCCCCACTTCTTATACTTACGGAGTCCTGCTAAGCTTTCTTCCGACTTGGCCAAAGGGCATACATATTCCCAATCCAAGTCTATTGCCTTCTGAAGGTATACTATTGCTCCTTTATTATCTTTCATTTGTGCAGCACATAAAGAAGCATGGTACAAACTAAGATAACTCTCTTGAGAAATTGAAAATGCATTACGATACTGGCTCAGACAAAGCGAGTAATTCTTTGTTAATCTAGCAGAATCAGCCTTTTCAATAGCCTTAGCATAAGCAGGATCATCACTAACATAAGGTTGTTGTTGGGCAATACCCCAATAGTAACCCACAAGCAAGAGTGAGCAAACAAACAATCGTCTGAACATAATCGAGTTTGATTTATATGATGAAAGGTGGACAATTGGAGAACGAAAAACCTTCTCTCTCTCACAATATAAAAGGAACAAATCAGAAACTCAAACATTTGATGATGCACCCTAGTAAAACTACAGTCGCCATTCCTCAGAGAAGAATGGCGACTTATTTATATCCTTAGTAACTAGGAGTAATCTCTACTCAAACATAACGCGTTTCGATATTTGGCCGTCTTTAAAGCGGAGTTGCATCATATACATACCGCTAGGTAGGTTATTTCGCTCTACTCGGAAATAATTACTATTTACTTTCACGTGAGCCTTAACCAAACGTCCACTCATATCATATACATAGATATCTTCAATAGGATACTGACCCGATGTTTTCAAAGCAATCACGTCTTTTGCTGGATTAGGCGCAACGCTAAGCTCAACGAGATCTTCTTCTAAATCTTCTAACCCTACTGTACTACAGCTTAGGCTCAATGCCGCACATGCACGCGGAGCGAAGTATCCAAAGATCGTGTCCATATAAGCCGTTGCTTTAGCTTGTGACATATCAGGGTTACCTTGGATGGCATTAGAGTGGTTAGGATTCGTTGTAGGATCCCACCAATCCCATGGGCCACTATCAGATGCTTCTGCAGTTTTCATTGGATAAAGCCCTTCAGAACCATCATTCATTGAGTTTGCCTTAGTTGTGTAAACATCATTAATTCCTGCACTTAAGAAGATATCATTTGCCCCTACACGATTCAGAACACGTTGAACAATATAACTACCTTGTACTTCTAATACTGGAAGAGGATTTCCAGGAAGTGG
>Ga0163111_10000761_pt1 | contig 19288 bp, 18 predicted proteins | sample CRUFie1St18metaG_FD_109645 | JGI IMG/M metagenome (GOLD analysis project Ga0163111, IMG submission 109645) | Marine microbial communities from the Costa Rica Dome - CRUD Field 142mm St18 metaG | ecosystem: Environmental > Aquatic > Marine > Oceanic > Photic zone | place: Costa Rica: the Eastern... | reverse complement strand
CACACCGGGAGCAAGCCTTGACGATGTCTGGATTGAAGCATTCAGCGAATCCGATGATGAAAAGATGAACGAAATACGGGCCAGAGTCAACACCATCGTCACCGACGATCAAGCCGCTGAGGCGCTCAAACCTTGGTATCGACAACTATGCAAACGGCCATGCTTCCATGACGAGTACCTCCAATCATTTAACAATCCCTCAACACACCTCATCGACACAGATGGAAAGGGAGTTGAGCGCATCGACGAAACCGGCGTATGGGCAAACGGTGAACACTACGAACTTGACTGCATTGTTCTCGCATCCGGATTCGAAGTGCACATTGTCCACACTGCACACTACGAAACATATGGTAAATCCGGTGAAAGCCTCAGCGAACACTGGAGTGACGGCATGAAAAGCCTTCACGGCATCAACATCCACGGATTCCCCAATCTCTTCATACTTGGATTAGCGCAAGGAGGAAACCTTGTCGCCAACGTGACCCATAACTTCAGCGAATCCTCAACTGCAATAGCAGCAATGGTTCGAGAATGTGTAGAAAAGGGGCACGAAACTCTTGAACCTACTCTCGAAGCTGAAACACAATGGGTGAATAGTTTGGAAGTCCAAGACCGTGGTTTCCTAGCGAACTGCACACCTGGCTACTACAACAACGAAGGACACACGACAACCGACCGTGACCTTTTCAGCTCAGCACGCTACCCAGAAGGATCCGTAGCATTCTTTAACTATCTAAAGGAATGGGTTGAAAGCGAAAACTTTGACGGCCTCACATTCACATAAATGCTGAGTTACGCCAACCCACCACTGATTCTCCGAGACGTTTTCCCAAACACCAAACATGTGCAAGATCTTCTATTAACACATGCACCATATACACCACTTGGCGGCTGGTATAACCCGGGAGCTGACCCTCATGCGAAAACGCGTCCTATGTGGTTCCAAAATGATTGGGTCCACGACACATATATCGCAGAGGGATCAGAAATATTTCTCAATAACGACACATATATTGAACAGTCAAAAGCGTTCTATAACGCTGACATCATAGAACCCCACAGCGTGTACGTGAATATTATGGCGTCAATAAACGATGGTGGCCCCGCCCACACGGATAATTCACGATTCCACGGACGTGAACGAGCAAACACACCCATGTGGCTATTACGAGCAATGACGTGGTCTCACCTTTTCAACGCATATGAAATCGTCCAAGCAACAGCTATTTGGTGGCTTGACGACGTGGAGGGGGGAGGGCTGTTGTACTGGTCCGATGGACCAGATCATCCACCGACAGAACACGTTGGTGATATGAAAAATACGGCACTCCTTGGAGATAACCACGGCATGTTCCATCAGGTAGGACCAGTTGGCCCGTTTGATAACGGAACAGTTCTCGTAACTCCCTCAGCGCAACTTCTCCCCACACAAGACAACACATGGGTTGTAACCGACCATGATGAAAAAATTTATGAGGCGCCACTCAACGCGTACCGTGTATCGGTGTTATGGAAAGCAAATGTGTACACAAACATTGAAGAACAAAAACATAAACAGGCAAACCCACTATCCATAGACGATGTCATAACGATCTTCAATACTGACTTGGAAGAACACGGTCACGGCCTTCGGCTTAGTAAAGACACCATTGAAGACAAAAGCACGATCACGGCGATGGCGAAAGTTTATCCTGAACCAAAACCAGTAAACGCATTACCATCCGTCTTTGAAACGATTAGGAAATAACTTCTTTAGCTCTCTCTGCCAGGTTGTTTAACCGGTGGATCCCCAGGTTGTAAACCTTTTGGTATGGATGAAAGATCTGGGTTCTCAATAAACTCCATCGAACCATAATCAAAAACCCATACATCTATATATGTTTCAGTATTTGGAAACCATCTCCACCCACAAGATTCTGTAAGTGCCTCACAACGTGCACCACCATTTGCATATTCCTCTTTGAATAACCAGTACGAACCATCAGCACTCAATTCCCACAAATCAACCGTCTCATTCGCTTGATAGTCGTATCCGTACCCGCATTCAATACTTAACGCTTTACACCGTGCTGCACCAGTTCCAACTTCACCGACTATCCGATCACTCTCCTCGGGTGCACTAGATGAAAAATCTTTCTCCGTGGGTGCATTAGATGAAGAATCTGAACACCCGAATAGCCCAGCAAGCACCGTGATCCCTAGAAGAATCGATACAACACTCTTTTTTCCCTTATCCAACATACGTAAACTCCGATAAATGTTACTCAAACCACTTTTATTTAATGGTATGCAAGGTTTGACGTCCGAATATCCCATTTTGTTCCAGAAAATTTCTATGACACGTACATAGGAGAGAAATTTTGTTAGAACTCTGATTGCTTATCTGGCTTTTGCTCCGCCCCCGACACGCAGAATTTCACCACTCACCCAACTCGCAGCGTCTGAAGCTAGATACAGGCATGCGGCTCCGATATCTTGAGGCGTCCCTAACCTACCTAACGGAATATTCCACTCATCTAATATCTCATCCAACTGGTTTTCGTCTTTGCCGATAGCTTTCATCATCACTTCAGTCGGTATAGCTCCGGGAGCAACAGCGTTTACTCGAATATCAGGAGCCAACTCAGCCGATAAAGTCCATGTCAAAGAATTCGTTCCAGCTTTTGACGCTCCATAATGTCCGCTTCCAGGAACAGGACCTGAACCTGCCCCGGACGTGATATTAATAATTGATCCTTTTGTCATGTATTTCGCCGCTGTTGTACATCCGATATAGATAGATGTGAGATTCAAGGCAATGGTGCGGTCCCATTCTTCACGAGGTAAGTCTGACAACGGCATCCGCATTGGAGATCCCCCTGCATTATTCACCCATGTGGTTAATTTTCCGTATTCTGCAATCGCCGCTTTTGCAAGATTCTCTACAGCATCATCATTGGTGACGTCTGTAGTGACAGCTATAGCAGAACCACCAGATTCGTTAATTTCTGCCGCTACCCGATCTATTTCTTCAGTTCGTCGTGCAGCGACAATGACAGATGCACCCGCTTCAGAGAAGGATTTAGCGATACCTTCACCGATTCCGCGACCGGCGCCAGTTATTACTGCCACATGGTCAGACATGTCAAAAAGTTCAGGAGTAGTTTTTTGGTTCATAATTATCTCTCTTACATTGCTTCAAAGGTGTCGGTCTCAAATTTTTTGATTTCCCGATCTGAAACTGTCCAACCACCCATAGCTTTGCGAAATGCATCTACGTGAGCAGTCCCAAAATGATTCGTCAACGCTTGATCATTTTCCCACATCTCAAACACACGAAGAACACTGCTATCTAGTGGGTCAGGGTAGAAGATGTACTCGTGGCATCCTTCTTCTTGGTGTGTGGCTTGCATAACTGCTTTACATGCAGCCATCACTTCGTCTGTGACTCCGTCATCAAGTCTGAATGAACCTGCAATCACTATCATCTCTTTACCTCTTCCTTAGCTTATTTATTGATTGTATTTTCTTGAGCCACATATGGGTTGCTTTGCATTAAACCGCAATGCATTATTCCTGCTTTCATGACCCCAACAATGCGGTCATGGTCCTGCAAGACTCGAACATCAACAGACGGGTCGCCATCAACAATAACGAGGTCAGCGTATTTACCGTCCTCCAATGTTCCAACCATCCCCTCAGTATTGGCAGCGGCACCGCCGTCTCGCGTTGCGCAGAGCAACGCCTCTACATCAGACATTCCAAACAAATCAACGAAATACTCTAAGTCTTTTGCATTCGTTCCATGAGGCGTAATATTCAAGCCGTAATCGCCTCCGACGAGCACACGAACATTACTTTCTCGAAGTCGTTTCACAGAAGCGATTGTTTCATCAACCTCGCGCTGGTACCCGCGTTGTTCCATAGCGTCACGAGGTAGCCCTAATTGGGCTCCTTTATCAAGCAACGAAACCTCCCACGCTATGCCAGGTCCTACGAAGATACGGTGGCGTTCAGCTTCGAGCATGGCAACAGCTTCTTCGTCTAGATAGTTGGCGTGGCCAATAATGTCGACCCCGAACCGCACTGCTTGTTTCACGGCAGCTGCTGAACGTGAATGACACACCACTCGCATGCCTCTGATATGGGCTTCACTTACTGCAGCGTCAACTTCTTCGTCGCTGTAAGTTAAAACACCTGGCGGTGCATACTCGTTTAGTGCTTCCCCGTCTAAGAAAATCTTTACGATATCGCATCGTTTTTTCGCTAACGAACGAACGGCTTTTCGAATAGCCCAAGGACCATCAGCAATGATCTTCTTTGATTCATCACCGCCAAAGGTTCCATCAGCGTTACTCCCAGTTGACCCCAGATCACGGTCAGAGGCTGCTAGTCGTGGCCCGCACACCCTACCTTCGTTAATAGCATCACGTAACGGGACGTCTAAACCTTGAGCTGAGCCAAAGCTAATCGCAGAGGTAAAGCCAGACCCAAGCAGCACACGGGCATTTTCAACCGCATCCAACATGGCAAGCGGCAACGGTTGATCATTTAACTGTTGTGGGTGCGCATTGTTATAAGAAAGATGCACATGTGACTCCGTCATACCGGGCATCACGAACTTGCCCTCCGCATCATAAACTTCCACATCCGTACCGTCATGGTGGAAATCAACTGAGGGGCCAGCGTACCTGACGAAACCATTCGCAACCCATACGGTTCCATCATCTATTACTTGTTCATCAATGCCACAAAATACTCGAGCATTATGAATAAGCATCGGTTTCATAACTCCCCCTTCAATTTCTTCTCTCTATGGTAGACGCAATAATTGAATTGCGTTCGGTGTGAGACCACGATCAAAATCAGTTATCACTGTCGGTGTGTCCCAACCACCAAAATTCGTACCAAAAACCATTCTGTCTGAACCAACAGTCGATACAACAAGGTCATGTGCAGGGCCTTCTTCAAGATGGGAATCAAACCACAACAATTTCAGATCCTCAGCGAACGTGGATTCCGTGCCAAGCAACGTAGCCATAGATTCAAAGCGCTGTTTCAGAAAAGCAATCGCACCGCCGCCATGAGATACACACACATCGAGTTTCGGATGACGCTGCATAACGCCGCCAAGGACAAGAGACGCCACAGCTATCGTTTCCTCGTAGGCATACCCAAGAATAAGGTCAAGTCCGAACCGTGAAAGCCGCTCATCCGCTGCCCCCCGAATCCCATTATTTGTAGCTGGATGAATCAATAAGGGGACATCCAATTCAACAACGGTTTGATAGAACACATCCAGTTTCGGATCATCCAAAGAAAACCCGTAATCAGTTCCAATATAGGCAGCAATCAAACCCAAATCTTTTACAGCCCGTTCTAATTCGTTGCACGCCAATTCCGGATCTTGCAATGGGATAGACGCAGCGCCCAATAAACGATCTTTGAACGGGTCAATGTGGGTCACCATCGCATCGTTAGATGCTCTCGCAAATCCCAAGGCATCCACAGCATTGATATGCCCAAAGAATGAAAGCGGGTTTGGAGACAGTAACTGCAAATCTATTCCCAACACGTCCATAGCGTCCACACGCTTTTGCGCATTCATGAAGACACTTCCTCGATATGGGACACGCATAACATAATCCCCAACTCTAAAGTCTTGCGCTTCCTCATCGGAACTCAGTTCAGGACCATATTCACCTGCAGCTCCAAAGCTCCCCTCAAGAACCACATGGGCATGAAGATCAATCACCATTGACATTAATTATGTATCTGTCCCATACGCACTCGATACTGCGTCAAAACGGAATTTCTTATCACTGTCATAGACAGGGCCTCTATCCTCCGACACATACAACCGATTCTCAGATGCGAGGAAGCCATCACATCCATGCAAAACTTCAACCATCGCCGCATAGTTAGGGTGATCAAAATGGGCAGCCAGATTTTCAGCATCCGTCCATAACTCAAACACCTGAATATGAGTGGGTTCTGCCGGATCAGGGGCAAAGCAATACGCCAAACAACCTGGTTCATCATTTCGAGTAGCTGCCTGCACCGCAGCTGTCTTCGCAACGGTGACATCACGATCCTCTTGGGTCTCAAAAGATAGCGTCGCAGTGATAATAATCATATTCCCTCCAAACTGTTACTTGGACCGTAGCGCGTTTACGTCACAGGCGGTAGTTAACTCGCTAACGGCCGTCCAAACAGTTTTGTATCATGCCAGCTAGCAAGGAAAGATTCAGCACGATAACACGCACCGAGAAACAGGCCATCCTCATGCTTTGACGATTCTGCCAAAGCCTCGCTAATCATTGATGATGCAGAAGCGATAACATCAGAAGAAGTCTCACCATCTTTCGGCCAGGCAGCAAAAATTGGTCCAGCAACAGCAAGAAAATCAGGAGCGACAACAGTACCTTTACGCTCAAGCATCGCAAGCGCTCTCGCCGTAAAAGGAATCGGCTGATGCGGAACTAACGCCTCGACTTGTAATTTTTCTGCGGTAACGTGACTGACCGCACCCATTTTCGAACCAGCAAAGAGAATATCGGCACCTGATTGAAACACTTTCCACGCAGGTTCCGCCTCACCATCAGAAGACTTTACAAAATTAATACCATCCTGAGCCCACTGACCACGGATCTCTCCAGCGTCCAAACCATCACTATTGCTCACAGAACCTGAAAGGGTAGAGATAGAAACAACCTTGCCACCCCGCTCAGCGATAAGATCCATCATCGCAGGACCATGACTCCCAAAACCCTCAATAGATACCGTCTTACCCTCAAGTCCGTTTAACTGTTCTGCCACAATGATCGGACCAAGTGCCGCCAAATACGTCTCTAATAGATCTGCACCATGTTCAGAGAAACGCAAATCAGAACGAGTATCTACCTCAACGAGTTTGTCAAACGAAGATGAAGCGATGCCTTTCCCAGCATCCAAACCTAAACTTCCAGATCCAACATCATCCACAAGTTCAGATACAAAGTTTTCAATAGCTTCCTTTTTTTCATCAGGGGTAGCGTTAATGCCACCAGATGCACCACCTCGTTGCATATCAAAGGAAGCAAATGTGTACGTCATCGACCGTGCAAGATCCTTAGCTCCACCTTGGAGGATCTTCTTTGCACTACGAACAATCCCGAATGATGGAACATCAACCAGGTCAGTTACAACAAAAGCATTCGTCGACGATAATTTCCTTAACCCCACCATCCCATTGTGGCATGACAACACCGCGAAATGGCTAACTTTTAGAAATCTAATTAATAAGTTCGGTACGCAACAAATAACGCTAATTCACGCAACGCATCTGATGCTTTTGCATCCAATGAAGCAGATTCCAATTCGCTTAAGGCACTATCAGTTAAGTTACGAATCTCTTCCTCAATAACTCTTTCAGCCTCAGTTTCAATGATTACGTTTTGGATGTCAGAAATATCCTCATTGGTAAGATCATGAGAACCAATTAATTGGAGAACCTCTAACTGTCCCTGATCTGCTCTCTCAAAAGCAGCAGCTACAAGCGATGTCGGTTTGCCTTCTCGCAAGTCATCCCCAACAGGCTTACCTGTTTCCTGTTCATCACCGAAAACACCAAGAAGATCATCACGTAATTGGAAAGCAACTCCTACTGGTTGACCAAAATTCCTGAAAGGAACAGAAAAATCATCAAAGCGACCAGCTATCGCTGCGCCTAGATGCAAAGGACGTTGAACAGAATACCGGCCAGTCTTATATTCAAGTATCCTTCGAGCGCCCTCTTGATCAAATGTTCGCGTCACGCCGGAAAGCACATCAAGGTACTGACCGATATTGACCTCTAATCGCAACTCATTCCATATCTCAGAAACATCTGGAGATAAGTCTCGTATCAAACTATCTGCAATAACGTGCGCAAGGTCACCGACGAGAATAGCAACTGCTTCACCGAAATCTCTAGCGTCACCCTTCCAACCATTATCACTATGAAAGGTTGCAAATCTTTGCCAAATGGAAGGCTCACCTCGTCGAGAGGAAGAATGATCCATCACATCATCATGTGCAAGCGCGAAAGCATGCAACATTTCAATCGCAGCAGCGGCGTCAACGGCAACTTCTGAATCAGGGTCACCACCAGCGCCGACATGCGACCAATGAAAAAAAGCTGGGCGGATTCTCTTCCCGCCACTGAAAATTAGAGCCTCAAGAGCATCAAACGGATCAGCTAAGGAAGCATCAACCGCTACCCATTTCAAGCGCTCAATATTTAAAACTTCAGTAAGTCTTGTATCTATCGGACCAACGATTTCTGAGATCGCAGGAGGGTTTCGCGAAGGGTCAACGGACATGATAGATATTTCCGCCATGCCTGTTATATAAAAAGCGCATGATGCGAGACTACCTTTAGAACGCCAATACCATCCATTTAGATGACAGAACCCAGAAAATTCGGTTACGGTATAAACACACAGAAACGAGGTGAAGACAGTGACTGATGTAAAAGCGAGCGAAAACGAAGAAGGTAAAAGCTCAACCGATAACGAGTTTTCTTGGCCTGACCAACATGAGGTAATAGATTTTGAACAAGAACGGCTTCATAGGAAGCAACGGTTAGCTGCTGGACTGCGAGTCCTTGGTCGACTTCGGCTAGCGGAGGGTGTTGCTGGCCATATCACTGTCAGAGATCCCGAATTTCCAGATCGTTTCTGGGTCAACCCGTTTGGGAAAAATTTCAAACTTATGAAAGTCTCCGATCTAATTTGTGTTGATCACACCGGAGACGTCGTCGTTGGAGATCAACCAGTTAACGCGGCTGCTTTCGCCATTCACTCTCAACTCCATGCTGCACGACCCGATGTCATAGCAGCAGCGCATTGCCATTCAATGTATGGAAGAACGTTCTCTTCTTTAGGTCAACCTTTGAAGATGATTACACAAGATGACACCATGTTTTTTAATGATGTAGCGCTGTGTTCAGCAGGAAGCGGTGCCGTTGTTCTCGATACCGCTGTTGGAAAATCTATGGCTGAGGCACTCGGTGATAAAAAAGCACTCATCCACCAAAACCATGGAATAATTACCGCAGGGCAAAGCGTTGATTCTGCAGTGTGGTGGTTCGTTGCACTAGAACGAAGCTGCCAAAGCCAAATACTTGCACTATCTGCTGGAACCCCAATTGAAATCCCTGATGATCTAGCGCAATCTGGTTACGACCAACAAGGACACGAACTCGCAGGCTGGTTCCAATTCCAGACATGGTGGGAAGAACTAATGCGAGATGAACCAGAATTCTTAGAATAATCTCAAGATAGTTCTGAAGACGTTGGTTAAGAGGGGAGTGTTCCGAAATGCTCTTCAAGTTTCTTGTTTGCATCAGTGCCAAACAAAATATCGGCGACCTCTTGCAACCCCTTAGAGGAACGGACATCTTCATCTCGAGTGATCAACGAGATTTTGCTTCTACGACGCAGAAAATCATCTAACGTCACAACCATCTCAGTGCTTGCCGTATTGTGAAGCTCAACCCGAAGGTAATCAGAAGAGTCTAAGACATCCTCTGCCATTGATGGATCTTCACGAATATCATCAAGCATGTCGAACGCTCTGCGCCCGTATCGCCTCCATAATCGTTCCGATAAAGGTTCAGAACCTGATTGATCATTCAAAGTATCAATGCGCATCCCACGGGTTTGCCTGAAGAAAGCACGCCTAGACTCCCGACCGGGCTCCCCGTACCATCTCCGTTGGTCCGGTAATAAATGTATGCCCAACATCTGAACAGCTGAAGCTACTTCCTCACCAACATTAAGACAATCGGTGAGTTTGCCACCGAAGATAGATACAACTTGTTTTGCATGATCAACTTCAATTTCATGCTTACGAGACAGGGCAGTCCAATCCACATCTTTAATATTTTTTGACTGCCGTCGAACAACGAGTGGCCTAACCCCTGAACGTTCCGCAATAATATCTTTGTTCGATAATGGAGTCATGAGGTCCAGTCGGTCATTAATTTGGCTTAAAAGAAAATCTCTATCTTCGTCCGTAACTGATGTATTCGGGTCGTCAACCCGAGTGTCAGTTGTCCCAATTACCGACCTGTTCCCCATAGGAATAACGTAAAAGAGGCGTTGACTATCATCCCAAAAAGCCAGAACACGTTCGTTTGGTGTCAACTGATCAACGACAAGATGAACGCCTTTCGAGTACACAATCTGATGGCGTGTGCGCAGATTCCATGAGTCGTTCAATCCATCCAAAAAAGGACCTGCCGCATTGATAATAACCTTAGCGTTCAATGAAAGTTCGGCCCCTGATTCAACATCTCGAAGATTCGCGCCCCATTTCCCACCGACCCTCTCCGCTGAAACCAATTCAACGTAGTTAGCTGCGATGGCGCCGACATCCATTGCAGAGCGTATAAAGCTAAAGACAAATCGTGCATCATTGTCTTTTAAGTAGGCGTCGGCGTACTCAATGCCACCCTTTGTTCCAAGCGTATTAATGACAGGTTCTATTCTCTCCACAGTTTCTGGACTCATTGGACGTGGCGCATTCGTTTTAAAATTACCGATCCCCCAATACGCAAATGCTCCAACTCCAACAAGCCACGGAGGAAATGGCGCTGTTTCACCCATCACTCCAAGAAACCCGATTTCCTTGACGTTCGCTGGGTATGCGCGCATCAAACGATTCCTACTCATGCACAGTTTCCGAACGAGAGGTATCTCATAATTCTCTAAATATTTGATTCCTCCCCACACAAGATTCGATGATTGTTGGCTAGTGAAACCTGCAAAATCGCCGCGATCAATTAACGCTACCGATGCCCCCCTGGCAGAAAGCGCTGCTGCAGAGACTGCGCCGTTAATTCCACCCCCAACAATGAGGACATCAAAATCCCCGTTATCTAATTTGTCAAGATTCGTATCTCGTAAGGTCACAATTTGACATTATCGCTAATAGCGAAATCTACAACATGAAGAATAAAACTAGATAGTAAAACGTAGATTACGAGCGGCTTTTTCTCCCCACGTCGCATCGCCTGACCAGGTAATACGGCCAGCATCTATCTCCTGTTGAGGGTCAATTCTTCCACATGCAAGCATCATGAAACTTCGCATATCAGCAGCAATAGAAACGGTAGGGTCATCAACACTGTCAACAACGTTGGCTCGTCCGTCCACTGCAGCAAACAGGTCTCTCTGAATCGCACCATCAAGATGGAAAGCAATACTCATTCCATCCTCTAAACCAATTTTCTTCCCAGCAATATACCCAAGCGAACCATGAACCTCATCCAAAGCAATTTCGGCATGCGCCCCACTATCATCAGTATCAATTCCCAGAGGCATGGTCATGTCTCGTTGATGCACCCAGAAGTCAAACACACGAACATTCATAAAACGCCCGTATGTAGCGGGACCAACAGGAGTCATGCATTCAGCTTCCCAAACATCATCACCAATCCCAGATAACTCTTGTCGTCTCTCATCAAGAATCTTCAGCACCATCTCAACCAATTCATTTGAACTTAAATCAGCCGTTGCAGATTCAAATTCGGCCATCTTTCCGAAGGGAGGCCATTCATCGGCACTTTTCGGTACCCATCCCAACAAAAGGTCTTCGATTCCAGCAAGATGCGTCACAACACCCCGAACGTCCCAATCGGGGCATAGCGACTGAATCCCCCAATCATCTTCACTAAAACCCTGAATCAAATCACTGAAATCAGTGAAACAGTTATCTAACGCTACTAATGACGTCTCTTTATTCATATCTTGACCTAGCCGATCTGTGAATTGCTACCAATACGAAAATAGGTCAAGTTCCTCAAAAATAGAAATTTCTTAAAATTCGTTTCCTCTCACCTAGTGAATCAGGTCAAGATAGACATAAGGTGAATATATAAATTCGTAACGGAGGAATATTATGGCCGGTCTAGAAACCACACCAGAAATGTTTGATCTCAGAATGTCAGAGGCAGCACGCCCACTCTTTGACGCAGTCAAAAAATTCATTGAAGAAGAAGTCAATCCGCACACACAAGAGTTCTTCCGATTAGGAGAAGGCCGAGAAGACCGATGGGGATACGGTGAAGGCCAACTTGAACTACTTGATTCCATCAAAGCAAAAGCGAAAGAACAAGGACTCTGGAATTTCTTTCTCCCAGATGCAGAAACTGGCGAAGGACTCAAAAACCTTGACTATGCATATATTGCAACAGAATTAGGGAAAAACCCCATAGCCTCAGAAAGCCTCAACTGCTCCGCACCAGACACAGGAAACATGGAAGTACTTGAGCGGGTAGGAACCCAAGAACAAAAAGATCAATGGCTAACACCATTACTCAATGGCGAAATTCGTTCAGCATACGCAATGACCGAACCAGATATTGCATCATCGGACGCAAAAAATATTTCATGTAGCGCTGTCCTTGATGGAGACGAATGGGTCATCAACGGAGAGAAGTACTACATCTCGGGAGCCGGTGACCCACGATGCAAAATCATGATCTGCATGGTCCAAACAAACCCAGACGGACCACCACACAAAAGACAATCCCAAATCCTTGTTCCAATGGATAACCCAGGCGTTGAAATTGTCGGTCCAATGCACGTTTTCGGCAAAGACGACGCCCCACACGGACACATGCACCTTCGTTTCAAAGAATGTCGTGTCCCCAAAGACAACATTTTACTAGGAGAGGGTCGAGGATTTGAAATCTCACAAGTACGTCTAGGCCCAGGACGAATCCATCACTGCATGCGTTCCATTGGTGCAGCGGAGCGAGCCATTGAACTCATGGTGAAACGTGGATTAACACGAGAAGCATTTGGAAAACCGATCGCAAGCCTAGGTAAAAATATTGAAGTTATTGCGAAAGCACGAATAGAAATAGAATCCATGCGTCGCATGGTCCTAACCGCAGCAAAAGCAATGGATGAACTTGGTAACGAAGCAGCTCGAGTATGGGTCAGCGCAGTCAAAGCCATGGTCCCAATCCGTGTATGCCACATAATAGATGAGGCAATTCAATTCCACGGAGGAACTGGAGTGTCCCAATGGACACCGCTAGCAGACATGTACACATCTCAACGAACACTACGTCTCGCTGATGGACCAGACGAAGTGCACTGGTTCGTCGTTGGTAGAGCAGAATTGCGCAGATGGGAAACAGAAGGCGGAATTAAATACGACCCCAAAGTTTCCTACTACTCAGAAGACGATGACTCTGTACTGACAGCAAGAATCTGACAACTGTCAATAGTGAAATAGGAAAAACTCGTGGATGATTCATCAAACGCTCCGAAATTTCACATGGACAGAAGCCAATACGGAGAAGGGCTTCTGCAATGGTTTACCGACGCGCACCCAAACCATTCAAATATTGCTGTAACTGATATTGATATTCCCGTAGCAACAGGATTCTCAAACGAAACTGTGTTCTTCGGAGTCTCCTCAAATACTGATGAGGGACTTCATGAGGGAAGATATGTCGCACGAATAGAACCAGAAGACGGCGGAATGTTCCCAATTCAGACACCAGATTGCGAAATATCAGTCGCATTACAGCAACGTGTTATGAACACGGTAAAAGACAATAGCGATGTCCCAATCCCTACTCTCGGAAAATTAATCACAAAACCTTATTTAGGACTTCCATTTTTCGTAATGGTTCATGTTGATGGACGAATACCTTCCGATCGGCCTCGCTATACCGAAGAAGGTTTCGTCGTTGATGAAGCGACTGATGCCCAACGAACACAAATGGTTCAAACAGGTTTAGAAGCGATGGCAGGTATTCACCAAATTGACTGGGAAAAAGCAGACCTACATTGGCTGAATCCTTGTGAGGGAACTCCAACACAACAAAAACAAATAGAGATCTACCGAAGTTACGTTGAAAAGGAATTAGCTGGAAGAGAACACCCAGTAATGGATTATGCACTTGACTGGTTAGACCAAAACAACCCTAATGATGAACGCATCGGCTTAAGTTGGGGAGATGCTCGCCTCGGAAACATTATCTGGGATAATTACACACCAGCAGCTGTGGTTGATTGGGAGGCGTGCTCACTATGCCCCACAGAAGCAGACTTAGGCTGGTGGCTCATGTTTGACAGAATGTCATTCGATGACGTTGACGTAGAGAGACTGTCAGGTTACCCAACCAGAGATGAACAAGCAGCATACTATGCTCAGGTCTCTGGAAAAGAAGTCCGAAATCCGCATTATTGGGAAGTGTTCGCAATTATGCGATTTTGCGCCATCTTCATTCGGCTCGGAGACCGACTCACAAATTCTGGGCTTCTTCCACCCGAGATGAATCCAGCCGTTGGCAATATGGTAACAAGGTCACTTGCGAACATTCTCGAGATCGATAATCCAACACCCAGCCTGATCGGTTGAGACTAGTTATTTCGGGCTCTCATTCCGCCATCAACTGGTACAGCCGCTCCCGTAATGTACGAGGCTGAAGGAAGCACCAAGGAAAGAGTTATATGCGCCACTTCCTCTGGGTTCCCAAAACGTTTTAAAGCAGTTCGGCGACGAGCAAACTTTTGTTTGTCTTCATCTGGAATGTATTGAGTCATCCCAGTATGTATTGGACCAGGACACACAGCATTAACCGTTACTCCCATTGGGCCCAATTCAACAGCCAATGCTTTCGTAAGTCCGACTACACCATGCTTCGAAGCAGTGTATGGACTAATTCCAGCTGATCCGCCTAGTCCTTCCGTGCTGGCAATATTTACAATACGGCCGTCCCCATTACGTTTAAGGTCCGAGAGGCAACTTCGAATCAAACGCATCTGTGCATCCAAATTAACCGAAAATGTCATCTTCCAAAGATCTTCAAAATTCTCATTCTCAATATTTCCCCTGTGACTAACCCCAGCGTTATTCACAAGAATATCTACTGGGCCTAAATCGTTACGTACCTGGGAAATGAAATCATTAATCAAAGAAGCATCATCTAAATCGACAACATAACCAGACGCTACTCCACCAGCATCTGTGATTTCATTCACTACTTCATTCACACCTTCAGAGTTACGATCGCAGACGGCTACGCTCGCTCCCTGATCACAAAATAAATGAGCTGTGGCACGACCCATACCACTCGCAGCTCCAGTAACTACCGCTACTCGTCCTTTAATCGACCGACTCAATTTACCTAAAGACTCCACACGATGACTCTACATCACCAAACCTGCGAAACTTCAAGAGCAATCCACGAATTTGTGAAAGAGCGGATAGCGTTGCCACAAGTCACCAACATTTGGATGCTCATGGATGAAGCGAACGACATAATCCCCCGAAGCTCGTGGCTTACCCTTGCCGTAACGTCAATAGCTGCCTTCATGATCGCAATAGAAACGTCAATAATCTCTCTAGCATTACCTCAATTACGAGATGGATTTCCTGATGCTTCCGAAAGTAAATTGTCATGGATAGTTAACGCATACACCATAGGGGTCGCGTCCCTGTTACTTGTATCGGGATGGCTGGCCGATAGGTATGGAAGAAAAAAGATGTTCTTCTGGGGGTTATTTGTCTTTCTTATTGCGTCCTGTGCTGCTGGTCTTGCCCCTTCAGCAAATTTCTTAATAGCTGCTCGCGTTCTGCAAGCTATTGGGGGCGCGATGCAATACCCTGCAGGATTAGCGTTGCTTCTTGCCGCGTTCCCTCCATCAAAACTTCAAACAGCTATCGGAACATGGGGAGCAATGGGTGGACTAGCAGCAGCCCTTGGACCATCATTAGGAGCTCTTTTGGTAGATGCGTTTGGATGGCAAGCGGTGTTCTTCATAAATGTTCCAGTCGCCGGAATTGTTATCATTCTTGGACCACGATGGGTTCCCGAAAGTGTCAGTGACTCCATCCCAGACAAAGTCGACCTTATTAGCGTCCCACTTGCTTCACTTGGGGTCGGCATAGCAATCTTGGCCATAACCCAAGGTGATAAATGGGGATGGTCATCATTAAACCTCATTGTGTCGTTCATAATTGCATTCCTCCTAGTCACTGCGTTTATTCTTCGCTCACAAAGACATTCAGCGCCACTGTTTGACCTAGGCCTTTTCAAACTCAAAACATTTTCAGTAGGAATGATCGGGACAGTGTTCTTCATGGTCGCGTTTTTCTCATGGCTAATTTCATTACCAACATTTATCCAAAGTGTGTGGGGATGGTCAGTACTAAAAACTGGTTTTGCTATCGCCCCAGCACCACTACTTACAGCATTTGTCTCACCGCCAGCTGGTCGAATCGCTGAACGAATAGGTAACGGTCCAATACTCACAATAGGTGGACTGCTCGGCGCTACAGGTCTAACTCTGCACCTGATCTTTACGAATACGCAACCAGATTACTTTATGGGAATTTTTATTCCAGGTATCTTGATTGGCTTTGCAGCAGGGTTCGGTTTTGCCCAACTCATAGGAGCCGCTATGCGCGATGTTCCAAGAGATCAATTTGGCATGGCTGGAGCCGGACGCACGACAATCTTCCAATTAGCTTTGGCCCTCGGCGTTGCCCTCGCCTTCACCATTATCGGCCGACCAGATTCACCGCAGGCAGCACTCGACGGGCTCCAAACTACATGGATACTCGGAATCTTCTGTTATATAGGCCAAACGCTCCTGTTCGCACTTTTTGGAGGCTCAGATAAAACATCGGCGACCTGATCACGCTAAGTTTGCCACATGAAACAAAAAGGCATTAATCGGATCGTGGTCGGGGTTTGGGATTTCGAAAAAGGAAAACAGTATTTCGAAAAACTTTTAGGAGCAGAATTTGCGCCAGAAAATACAGATGGCGAAGCAGCTGCGTTCGGAGTACGTGTCGCAATGGCATGGGAGTCCGGAATTGAACTCGTATCACCACTACCTGGCATTCAGAGCCCAGTCCGAGATGAAATGGAAAAAAATGGTGAAGGAATCAAAGGCGTTGTTTTTGCAGTAAATGATGCTGATCACGCAATGTCTCAAGGCAGTGCATTGGGGCTGCAATCACACTATGACCTTGACTATGATCAATCTCAAATAGACTCAAAATGTCAAGGTCGTTTCACGAAATACAAAGAATACTTCATCACAGCAGCTGACCCTCTAAATACAACCCTTTTACTTGGTGAATTTAACGAAAACATCCAAAACAGCTCTTCAGCTTGACGATTCTTCGGTCAGTACTAGGCTAAACGTATACGCAGAGATGCGAAATTAAAAAATACCCTGTTGGCCTGTACTGGTGAACAGATTTCATTTGCGGGAGGGAAAATGAATAAAAAAGTACTAAAGCTTATGGCTATATTCCTGAGCTTTGTCATGATCATGGCCAGTTGCGGTGGTAGTGACGATGATTCAAGCAGCAGCGATTCAAGTAGCAGCAGTGAAGCAAGTAGCAGCAGCGAAGCAAGCAGCAGTGAAGCAAGTAGCTCAGCTGCGGAAGAAGCTCCAGCTGAGGAAGAAGCTGAAGAAGCAGCATCAGAGCCTGAACCAGAACCTGTTGAAGAACGAACAGCATCCGATGTTGGCGTAACTGAAGACACTATTAAAATTGGTGTAATAGTTTCAGATCTCCAGGGACTAATAGACATTGGTTATCCGCTTCCCGCCGCACTTGATACAGATCACCTATCCGAACGCTTCACGAAATATTTTGATGAGTGGAATGCTGCTGGTGGGATCAACGGTCGAATGATTGAAGGTGTACAAATCACATGGGACCCTCTAAGCCCAGCGACAATGGAACAATCTTGCACACAAGCAGTGCTTGACGAGCAAGTATTTATGGCTATTAATGCATCTGGTTTCAGCCAAGCATTTATTCCATGTTTTACTGAAGATAACGACACGACTTTCTTCTATGGTGAAGTTGCATCACAAGCAATGATTGACGCAGCACCTAATCGTTTGTTCTCGCTGAATCCTCCATCCGAAATTGCTGGAGAAGCAGGAGCACAACTAATAGTAGATCAAGGCCTAATTCCAGCTGGATCTAAGGTAGGTATCTTAGACTCGACCAACCCTCCAATAGCAGCAGCTGGCGAATCCGCAGCCTCAATTCTTGAAGGAGCAGGCTATTCAACAGTCACGATCACAGTAAACACACTAAGCGGTGACAATGCTGCAGCTAACGCAGAAGGCGCAGCAGCAGTTGCGCAATTCACAGCTGAAGGTGTAGACCATGTATTCGTAATCCTTCCATTCATTTATGCTTCTGGATTCTGGGGTGAAGTTGGAGCGCTACAACCGTCCTGGGACAGAACAATCCTTGACTCTGCATCTTCAAACTGCACACCATTCGGAGCTAGCCGAACTGATCCAGCAGCAGAAGGAGCAATCTGTGTAACATCATATGACTCATACGCAAGCCCAGATGGTGGAGTAGGAGAGGATGATGCATTCGAAGCACAATGTCGCCAAGAATGGATTGATCACTTCCCAATCTTCAACGGCAAGAGCGACAAAGGAGCTCCTTCCGGTGAAGTAGGACTAGAAACAGCAGACGGAGAACTACTGAACTCAGACTACGCACCCGGTGAGTGCACCATGCAGTACCTGATCAAAGCAGCTCTCGAGAATGCTGGAGTAAACCCAACGAGAGATTCGTTCGCAGACGCAATGCGTGAACTTTCTGGACCTCAAGCATTCCGATCCAACGGCGAAGGAGCATTTGGCCCTGGAAAGAATTACTTCTCAACCCAAATGCAAGCAGTAGAGTTCACACTCGCTTCACGAAGCACTCCCAAAGGAGCAGATGGAACATACAACGGATGTCCTGCTCCAGTGAACTGTTGGATACCAACCAACGGTCAATGGTTTAAATTCAACTGATAAGACCAAAAATATAAGACATGGGGGGTAGAGAAATCTACCCCCCATTTTTTATTTCTATACTTAGAATTAAATCCTTGGGAGGAAAGATGGACGTTTCACAAGCAGTTAAACAAAGAAAATCTATACGAGGGTTCCTACCTGATCTTGTAGAGGATACAGTTCTTTCCACATTGCTAGAAAAGTCATCCCGAGCACCCTCTGGTGGGAATGTTCAACCATGGAGAATATATGTCATCAATGGCTCGCGAATGAATGATTTTAAAACACACTTAGTCAACTTCTCCCTAAGCGAATCAGAATACCCCATCTACCCACCCAAACTTGAAGAACCTTATCGAACGAATCGTTTTGAACTCGGTGAAGAGATGTATCAACTACTCGGAATACCCAGAGAGGATAAAGCTGCACGATTGGCAAACATGTCAAAGAATTATGACTTCTTTGGAGCGCCGGCAGCATTCTTT
>Ga0163111_10000758_pt1 | contig 19295 bp, 24 predicted proteins | sample CRUFie1St18metaG_FD_109645 | JGI IMG/M metagenome (GOLD analysis project Ga0163111, IMG submission 109645) | Marine microbial communities from the Costa Rica Dome - CRUD Field 142mm St18 metaG | ecosystem: Environmental > Aquatic > Marine > Oceanic > Photic zone | place: Costa Rica: the Eastern... | reverse complement strand
TTTATTTTCTTTATTTTCTTTATTTTCTTTATTTTCTTTATTTTCTTTTATATTTTGTTTTCCTGTATCTTGTAAAAATGATTTTAACATATATTTTTCTAGATTTTCTAATTCAATGTTCTCTTCATACTCTATCATATTATTGATATTGTTTTGATTTATATATATAAATCAATTATTCTTTAATTGATTTAAAATATTTATTTTCAATAGTTTGTTTTCTATTTTCTTGAATGTTTATCATTTTTGTTTGATTTTTTACAAATTCTATATAATTTTTTAACTTTATTATCATATAATCTGGTATTATCGATAAATTTACAAAAATTCCATTATTATTTTCATTCAAATATACATTATTATCATTCAATATTGTTGCTATTTCTATATGATGTTCTTTTGGTAATTCTTGTATATCATTTTTCAAATTTAATAATTCATTTATATTTAATTTTGATTTTACTTTTTTATTAATTTCATCATTTATTTCATTTGTTTCATTTGTTTCATTTGTTTCATTTGTTTCATTTGTTTCATTTGTTTCATTTGTTTCGTTTGTTTCATTTATTTCATTTATTTCATTATTTGTTTCATTATTTATTTCATTTTCAATCATTATAATTATATTATTAATATTTTAATTTTAAATTAAATACAATATATATATATACAAAAAATAATGGACAGTTTTTTTGAATTATATTTTGTTGATCATGATTATAATATGGATAATAATTATGTTATTGTAGATAGTAATGAATTACAATATATTTACAATAATATTAATGCTAATTTGTTGTTTTTATTGTTTACTATATCTTTTTTTTCATCTTGTTTATGTTTGATGAAAAATCCACAAAATGTAAAAAAAAAATATTTTATTATTCCATATTATGACAAATATGATAATGAATCTTGAATAATTTATTACATAATATTATTGTACATATTTGAGAACTGTAATTGTAATATATGGGTTGTTATGAGCAACTTATTTGTACAAATAAGTAATTTATACTATATCAAAAATAAACTTAATTTTTCCTATACATATATCTATTTCTCTATGTTGTACAAACTATTAATAATAATTTTATAAAAATTATTTAATATTTTAAATTATATACAATATTTTAAAATATTAATAGTAATAATAATTTTATAATTTTTTTTTATAAATTTATTATTGAATATCTGTACATATATGTGAAAATTTATATATATTGTACAAAAAATTATTAACAAATATATTATTTTTTAATGTTTATCTTCTTCTCGATCTTTTAGATCTTTTAGATCTTTTCATTCCTTTTCTCGATGTTTTTCTTCTCCTGCCGCCGCCTTGGGGTTGGGCGGGGGGGGTGGTGCCATAGCTTAGTATACTGTTGACGTCGGCATCAGTACTTGGCATCCCCATATCATTTAATATTTTTACAAGGTCATCTTTGTTGCGCTCCTCGCCTACTCTTTTCAAACCGTCTCTAAAAAGAACAGTTAATGTTGTTTCTACTTTTTTACCATATTTAATCTCACCCAGCTCAAGGGCTTGTTCTTTATTACTTGGTTTATAGGCGTCTACACTCGCACAATCACCTACTAGCATCGTATTTGCGTTAATTTCCATTTTTTATATATATATATATATATATATATAAAAAATATATGATATTTCTAAATGTTATATATTTTTTTTATATTTTATATATATTTTTTTATATTTTATATACATTTTATAAATACGGTATATATTCTAAAGAATTATTATCATATAAGGTTACTCTAAACAATTCTTTGTAACCTTGAACATATACAGTATCACCTTCATATAAACAATCACAACCTTGTTCGCTAGTGCATCGTTTATTTTTAAAAAGAACAGGTAATTTTATCATATTATTTTTATCATTCATTGTATAATAATTCCACTTGTCTCTATTAGCATATAATTGTCGTCCCATTAAAGGTAATATAGTTTCGACACCATTAACTCTTGTTAAAATACCAATCTGTTTGTATTCTAAATTAACAGATTGTGTTTTGACATTAATAGGAACACCATTTGTATAACCATTGAATATAATATCATTTTTCAAAGGAGGTGTATATGGATTTAATAATACATCACTTTTGTTATTATTATCACAATTACAAGAAGCGGTGTTATTATCAGATGTTTTATTAACAAATTCATAAAATAATTTGTTATTTTTAAAATTGTCATTAAAATTATTATTTTTAAACATAAAATATATAACAATAAATAAGAATAATAATAAACCAAAAAAAACAATATTTTCTAAACAAATATATCCAGGCTGACAATAAATTTTGTTATTATTTTTTTTTGCCATATTAATATATAATGTAGTTATATATTAATATTTGAGTGTAATATAATAGTTATTAACTTACCATATCCTCAAAACCTTTTTCATCAGTACCTCCAGAATTATCAAATCCTTTTTTATCAACATCATCCTCGTCTGTTTCTTTTTCTGATTTTTTTTCATTTTTTTTTTTCTCTTCTTCATTGTGTTTTTCTATATTTTCACCACCTTGTTCTTTGATATCATTCCTTAAATTACTCATATCACTAGCGCCTTCAATGATAGGATTAAAATATATTATATCGGGTATTATAATACATAATAATATTTTAATAAAATCATTATTAATAAAAAAATAACACAATATATATGTTATAAAAAAAATTAAAATATTTTCAAATTTTTCAATATTTATATAATAAATATTTTTTATTAATAAAAAAAATAAAAAAATATATAATAGTAATTTGTACAAATATTTATTCATTACTATAATATAATAAATGAATAAATAAATAAATAAATAAATAAATCAATTATATAGTATTACTTAAATTACTAACACCATCAAATACTTGTTTTAATCCACCTAAATCTAAATTAGAAACAGTATTAATAGCTTTTTCTACAATAGGTGTCATATCATTTAAATGTTTTACCATTTCTTCTTGTTGTTTCATGATATTTTTAGTAGATCCTGATAAACTTTTTATATCATTACCTTCTAAAATTTTCGATAAATCATTATATCCTTTTTCTACATCTGACAATTTACCTCGTGCTTTAGGTTTTTTATCGTAAGCGGCAGGTTTTAATTTTATATTAGTATAAGAATCTTTTGTATCTGTATCTTTTTTAGAATCTAATTTACTTTTAGCAGTCATTTTAGCTATTTCTTTTTCTACTTTATCTGTTACCTCATCTGATGTTGATTCATCATCACTATCATCATCACCCTCTTGAACAGGTTTAGATTTAGATTTAGATTTAGATTTAGGTTTAGGTTCAGGTTCAGGTTTAGAATCATCATCACTATCATCATCAGTATTTATTCCCTCTTTGAAACCTTCTTTTTTATTTAATAATCTATCTACTAAATTAGTAAAAAATAAAATAGATAAAGCAAATGTTAAAACAATACTTAAATTTTTATTAAAAAAATAACTAAACAAAAATATAATAGTAAATAAAATAATTGCTTGATAATTATTGCTAAAGAAATAATTAAGAATAACAATAAATGTTAAAATAAACAAAAAATACAAATAATATAAATTGTTAAAAATCTTGTTTTTGAAAAATTTATTATTGAAAACTATATTATTAATAGAATTATTAATAGAATTATATTTTTTAGATCTATTAGATTTATTTTGAACCATATGTATATATAATAATATATATTATTATATTACATATTTAATAATTTATAATATTTTTTGATTTTTTTTTTTATATTTTTTAATTCTAAATTAACATCAATTGATTCACTTAATAAATTATTTTTTATTAAAAATTTTTTTAATTTATAAAAATAATATTTTTTTTTTATTAAATCATCATATATATTTTTTATATATGATTTTAAATTACTAGTATCAGTATTTGAATTATTATAAATATTATTTAAATATAATTTTTCTGTCATGTATTTTAATTTTTTAAGATATTCCATATCATGTTGTATTTTTTTATCCTTTTCATATGCTATTTTTGCATAAAACATTATTTATATAAAATATTTATAATAATATTTTATTTAAATATTACGAATAAAATATATTTAACAATTTATATTTATATACAATCTAATATATCTTAACTAATTATTACAAATTGATTATTATGAACAATAGAATTACTTTATAAGTATGTTTATGTTTTAATATTGTGCTAATACTTTACATTTAATTGGTGAAAGTGGTAGGTGTAGGAGGAGGGGCTGGTAACTTAGTTATCCCTATTACATCACTCATTGATGTAATAGGTGGGTTTGGATCATCGTATGGGGGAATGCCTGGATATCTAGTAAGTCTTGTTTGATAATCATTGATTTGATTATCAATAGTTTCTATATTACCTTTTACAGCAGTTAATTCAGATTCAGCATCATCTAATTCTGTATTATAAATTTCGGCTTTACCTATAGCTAAAGAATGCTCATTAACTAATCTATTTCTATTCTCATGTGCATCTCTCCTCTTTTCATATAAATCATCTAGTTTATTCTTAATACCTTCTATATCTGCTTCATTGACAGCAACACGTTTTGCTGACTCTCGGTTTTGTCTAGTAATGCGCGATCTTTGTGCCCTTCTATCTCTTCTACCTTCATATAAATTATTATCAAGAATATCAGAGACATTTAATATATTAGTAATTACAATAGCAAGTAACAAACTAATAGGAACATTTTTTTTAGTTATTAAATACAACCCAGTTGAAAGTATTAGAAAAAAAATCAATGAGCCATATATTCCATTGTACAAATAATTAATTATTTGTGTAATAGCTAAAAAAATTACTAAATATGTAAAAATATTTATAATAGTTTTATTCATAATTATATATATATATATATTTATATAAATAAATTATATTTCAATAAGTTTTATACTGTTAATAATATTAACAATATTATCTAAATATCATTAAATAATATAAAATTATAAAATATTATCTAAATATTATCTAAATATTATCTAAATATTATCTAAATATTATCTAAATATTATCTAAATATTATCTAAATATTATCTAAATATTATCTAAATATTAACCGCATCTTTAACTCGATTTAACTTCCATATACCAGCATTGCCTTTTAAAGTAGTATTATTACTTACACAATAATCATCTATTACATCTGTAACATATTCAGTACTATTATCTAAATCTTCTAATTTTTGGCCTCTTTGTATATGCGTTCTTTCATCTTCTTTAGCTTCACTATTTCTTGATTCACTATCTTCATATAGACTATTTATTGAACTACCAAAAATATTATTTTTGTTTCCAAGCATTCCCATGGTTTTTAGTCTTCCAAAATCGTGCATTCCTCCCCCTGTTGCCGCTTTAACCATTCTAGAATTAACTAAGTCTTTGTTAATTTTTTTCCCTTTAATTCCAGATATATATTTGTACCAACCATCATATGTATATGCTATATTGTCACATGTTTTATAAATTTTACTGTTTGGCTCAATAATAATATTATTATATAAATATATATAATAAATACTACTAATAATAACTGTTATAAAAAATAAATTACATATATTTTTTTTTAAAAATTTAAAATAATTTATATAATCTGTACTGCGCATTATATAAATAATATAAATAATATATAAAATATAAAATATAATAATAAGTTATTTATTTTTACTAAATTAAAATAAAGGTTGATTTATAAATAATAATTATTTATAATAAGCACCTGTACGTTTGTCTACTTTAACATCATGTGGTTGAAAACATTTATTAAATTCATCCCAATATTCAGATTTATTTTTAACGGGCATTCGCACTGCTTGTAATATACATGGTTTATATATAAGCCAATTAAATTTCCCTGATATCTTTTCTTTCTTTGCTACTAATCTAGCTATTCGTTCTAGTTCTAATTCTTCTGGTGTTTTCTTTCTCTTTTTCTTTTTCCACCACCATCCTTCTTTTATTTTTGAATTATATTTTACATACCATAATAACAATATAGTTATTAATATAACTAATACATAATGTCTATATTTATATAAATTCATCATTAAAACAATTAAAAACAAATAAAAGAAAATTGCTATATTTTTAATAGTTAACTTTATATTTTTTTTTTTATTAATATTGTAACGCATTATTATAAATATATATTTATAAAAAATATATATTTATAAAAAAAATTGATAATATTAAAATAATTTTTATAAATTATATAAAAATATATTTATATATTATTTAGAATGTTGAGAACTAATACAGAACCATTGCTTCTACAAGACGAAAATAGGTATGTAATGTTTCCAATTAAAGATCCTGATATATGGGAAATGTACAAAAAACAAGAGGATTTGTTTTGGAGAGCTCAAGAAGTTGATTTATCAAAAGATTTAGCTCATTGGAATACATTAAACGATAATGAGAAGCATTTTATATCTATGATACTAGCATTTTTCGCTGCAAGTGATGGAATAGTATTAGAAAATTTAGCAATTCGTTTTATGGAAGATGTTCAACTAAGTGAAGCAAGAGCATTTTACGGTTTACAAATAGCTATGGAAAATATACATAGTATAATGTATTCAACTTTAATAGATACATATATTACAGATAAATTTCAAAAAAATAATTTATTTGATGCCCTTAATACATTTCCGTGTATTAGAAAAAAAGCAGACTGGGCAATAAAATGGATAAAGGATAAAAAATCTAATTTTGCTACCCGATTAGTTGCATTTGCTATTGTAGAAGGAATATTTTTCTCAGGAGCATTTTGTTCTATTTTTTGGCTTAAAAAACGCGGTCTTATGCCTGGTCTAACATTTTCAAATGAATTGATTAGCAGAGATGAAGCTTTACATACAGAATTTGCTGTATTATTACATAATAAATTGGAAAATCCTTTGAAAAAGAAAAAGATTCATGATATTATCAAAGAAGCAGTAACAATCGAACAAGAATTTATAACAGATGCTTTATCCTGTAAATTAATCGGTATGAATGATGAATTAATGAAACAGTACATTGAATATATTGCTGATAGACTATCTGTACAGTTAGGTGGTGATAAAATCTATGAATCTAAAAATCCATTTGATTGGATGGAAGTAATAAGCGTTGAAGGAAAAACAAATTTCTTTGAAAAAAGAGTAGGCGAATATGCATTATCAACAAAAATAGAAAATAAAGATGATGCATTCGAATTTGGTGATGAATTTTAATAAAATATTATTTCAAATAAAAAAAAATAATATTTAATATTTAAACACATAACATATATATAATTATAGAACACATAATGTTACATAATTATATAATAAATATTCCTAGATTTATTAATAATAGAAATATAATGAAATCTAATATACTAATACAAAATAAATTACCACCTGCTGATTCTTTATTTTTTTTAAATAATAAAATTTTTTTTGATACTTATGACAAATATTTGATAGGTTCAATAATTTTGGAAAGTTTATCTACTTTTACATTAAAAAAAACTTTAAATAATAAATATTGGTTTTTTGCTGTTTATTTAGGTTACGGAATTTCATTTTATATATTTCCTAAATCATTACAAAAATATTCTTTAAGTTATGCTTATACTATATGGTGTGGATTAGGACTCATTATAACTACTATTTTAGATTTGATATTTTATAAAACTAAAATAACTACTAAAAAAATAATAGGTACTTTGACTATTATTAGTGGTATAAAATTAATTAAATAATGTTAATTAATACCATACAAATAAAAAAACTTATTCAAGTTTATTTTTTATATAATTATCTAATTTACTATTCTTTACTACATCTTTGTATTTAGCACCAAACATTTTATATATTATTGATGAATATATTATACATAATAATACTATTACAAATATTGTGTACAATAATGAATTAACCGGATCATCGTACCATTCGTCTATTCCAAATATTCCACTTTTTTTTAATCTTACTATGTTGTACAATATTTTTATATTATCTATTAATGCCCATATTCCTAATCCACCCAATGTTATTAACTTAAAAAAAAATAATATATAATTACCAGAATATAATCTATCTAATCCTAATACTCCTAAACCCGATAATGCTATTGTAACTAATATCATTTTACTTTTTATTATTTTTTTATGTTCTATTATATTTTCTTCTTTTTTATCATACATAAATTATTATAATTATAATAAAAATATATAATTTTTTTATATATATTTATCTAATTAAAATTAATTACCTTACTATTTTTTTATATTTGTACATTTATTGAAATTTGTATAATAGTTTTCAATAAAATGATCAAAAACATTATAATAATTAAAAAATGAATTACTATCATTATATGATGTTACATTTACATAATCTAATATACTTTTATTATTTACACTTATGTAATTACCACAGTGACAATAATTTATATATGGAATCGCTGTTACTACATCTTTTTGATTTACTATTCTATAATGATTTAGATTTTTTTTGTTATTAAAAGATAATGCCCATTTTTTATTACCTACACGAGGACTAGCAAAACTTATTATATTTATCATATTTGTTAAATCATCTGATAATAAATAACCAAATAATGTTGCTAATGCACCACCTAAGCTATGACCTGTTATATTTAAATTATAATTATTATATTTGTTTAATAATAATTCAACTGTTAAAAATAATTCACTGTACAAATTGTTTTTGTACAATAATTTATAAAATCCACCATGTACATACATATCTTCATTTATTTTTGTTTTACATATAAACATATTATATATCCAATCACTTAATTCATCTGAACCTCTAAATATCACATTTATTCTTTTTTCTTTATGATTTAATGTAATACCTACTTGAACACCATGATTATCTATAAATTTAACTAAATCATAATTTTCTGCTTCTTTCAATAAATTCAATAATATTGTTTTTCTTATTTTTGAAATATGTACTGAATTTATATCTAATGATTTTATATCATATTCATTTTCATGTTTTTTAAATTTCAATTCTTTATTACAATCATATATTAAACATGCTAATCCCAGCATATCATTTATTAAAGAACAACTTATATCTAATCCATTATTCATATTATAATATATAATATAATATTTTATATTTTATAGTATTATATATTACAATGTATATTAAACATCAATAAAAAATTTTTTTCTATAATGCTCATAGTAGAGCTACATATAATGACTTTATTGAGATAATTACATCTACCTTTGATTTTGATTAAATATCGCGTTGTACCTTATACCTAAATGAGAAGGAACAGGTCTATTTATATTAGGTCTATTTGCAATAGGTCTTGCAAATGTTGGTAAATTTCGTGGTGATCTTCGTGGTGAACTTAGTGATGATTGTAAATTTCGTAGCGGTGTCATACCACTAGAGGAGTCAGGGCTTAATGGTTGGTTTACTGGGGGTGTCATTGGACCGGGTAATTGTAAAGGTAAATGTGTTATTTGTGGCGGTGAGGGATGCATTTGAGGCGGTGAACGTACTGTTTGTAGTGGTGAATTTATATGGTGTGGGAGAGGCGGTGGTGTCGCTGAATTATGGGGTGGAGGCGTCGTCGAATTATGGAGAAATTGCGCGACCGGATTAATCCTGCCTTGTAAGGTAACTAAACTATTTCTCAGATTAGTATCTCTAATTCTAAATAACTCATATAATGCTTTTAAATTATTTAATATTTCAACATATTTAATATGATAATTTGTAAAATCACTAGTCACAATATCATTAAATAGTAAAGATGTATTAGTTATAATATCATTTATTCTTGGGTCACATAATTCGCATTTCTCTTGTAATTTTATAAACTTTCCGTTTATATATACAATAAATCTTTCTTTTCTAGCAGGCGTACGTATACAGTCTTCCATTTCAAAAAATTTATTTGCTAAAGCATAAAGAATATTTTTTATAGCCTTTTTTTCTCGTGCAGTCATACCCCCTTTAAAATTTTTATATTTATTTTTTCTAAATTTTCTATTTAATTTTTTTGTAGTTTTTTTTTTATTAATTATTTTTTTTGATTTTTTTGTATTTTTATATTTTTTTGTGTATTTTTTAGTATTCATATACCATATATATATATTAAAAAAATTTTTGTTTTTATATTATATTAATTCAAATATTTGTCAAATATCAACGATTTTACTTCTTTACAACGAAGCTCTTCATATTTATTGTTAAATTTAATTGGGTCTTCCCATTTTTCTTTTAATTTATTAATTTCATTATACCATGAATTCAATGTGTGTCCTCGTTTCTTTTTAAATTCTACCATATTTTCTAATTCTAATGAAAACAATTGTAACAATGGTTTCATAATTTGATTTGATATATAAAAGTTATAATCAATTTTCAAATCATTTTCTAATATAAATTGAGGTGTTTCTATTTTTTCACCCTGTAATGCTTTTTTGTTTGGATTAACAATATATACATAATTTATTCTATCACCTGGTCCTGGTTTTGTATCACGATTACCAATTCTATTTGCCAATACATTATGTGCAATTAGATTTGGATTTTTATAATAACTTCTTAAAGATTTAGTGACAACTAATTTATCAATATTAAATTTTTCATTTTTTATATCTTGTAATGAATCATCTACAAATTTTATAGCTTTATTTAGATTTTTATCTTTCATCAAAATATTAATAACACCACCATATATATCTTTAACAATAGGAGCATTATCTCTTCGTTTTAAAACATTACCCATTGATTTTAATTTACATTTGTTAGGGTCAAACTCATATAACATACCATCATATCTTTTTTTAGACAATAAACAAAATGGCCAAAATGTTTTTTCATATTCTAAATCATGAGGACTTTTTAAGAATTTAGTAGCTAATTCACCTGCTTCTTGTGCAATTTCTATACTATATTCTAATGCTTGTTTATTTTTAATTTTAGTATTATCTGTTTTATTAGTGAAATCAAATTTTACAAACACTGAATCAGTGTCACCATATACACAGTCAGCATTAATAATTACATCATTATCGTCTGACATTTTTTTTTCATAATTATGATAACATTCTTCAACAATATTTTTAGCATATGAGAGTAACATTCTACCAACTGCTGTTGTTGACGCAGCTACATCCTTTTCATAAAAAGTGCTAGTTTTTGCACCAGATTGCCCATATACAGAGTTAGCAGTGAGCTTAATAGTCAACTGTCTTTTATCTAAAACATTTTTCATAAATTCATTATTTTGTGTTTTTATCATTTTTCTAGTTGCTTTTCGTGCATTCAATAATTCTTGTAAAATAGCAGGTAATACTGCTAATTTATTATCTGGAAATTGTGCAAATCTACAAATTTTATATCCAACAATAACTTTTTTAGCAGCAGCTTTAGCAGTTGTGCGAGTATATTTATATGTATCATATTTGATATCAACATATTTATAATTTGATAAATTATCATATATATAATCATTATTTTCATCTTTTTCACCTGTTTCTTTTAATAAATTATCACTTAAATCATATTCTTTTGTCCATACTTTGCTGTCATGTGAAATATTTTCACTAATAATAGAAGATGGATATAAAGAACTGTAATCTAAACAAGAAACTGGATCTTCTAAATACAAACCAGTTTTTGGAGATAATACATGTGCTCCTTCATATCCACCGTTATCTGTTGATTTTTCAATAACTGGTATTAAAATATTTTTTTCAGAACATTTTTTAGAAACATAACTTGTTAATTTTATTCCTTGTCCTCTTACTAATAAATAATTCAATGGAACACTACATAAATTTGACATCTCAACACAACTTGTAATAATATCATTTTTTAGTAATAATTCTAATACATTATCACAATCTGCAAGACAATATTTACCTACTAACCATCTATCTTCATCTGTACCCATTGATAATTTAAAAATTTCAGCTGGACTAATATCGTCTTTTGCTAATCCCCAATTAACCTTTTTACTTGTTAAATCAAATTCTTCTTTAGAATCAATAATAAAACTTTTTTCTTCATCATTTATGTTGATAATTTTGAATTTTGCTCCCTGTTTATAATAATTTACACTATAACTAATTTCTTCAAATTTAACATATGCTAATTCATTTAATCCTGTTAAATTTGAACTGTATATTTTTGTTGTATTATCATCTAATATTTCATATTTTTTTACACTATCGCTTATAAAATAACTAGATGTATAATCTAGTTTATATGATGATAATACATGTTCTCTTCTAAATACATTATATAAATCAATGATAATACGACCAGGCATTTTAATATATTTTAAATTATATTCACCACTTGCTAAAAATATTTTACTTTTTTCAATATCATATTTTCCGGTTTTCCAATCCTGGTTATAACATATCTCATTTTTATTATAAGATAATTTCAAAAATTCTTCACTACATTCTAATTCTTTTGAACGGTCAAACATAAAATCAAAATCAAAACCATTTATATTATATCCTATCATCATATGTGGTTGTTTTAATTGAATTATTTTTGAAAATTTCAATAATAAATCTTTCTCTGTATTACAAACTATAATCTTTGTTACATTTTTTTCTAAATCATAATCATCTGGTGCTTTACAGCCATCTTTAACTAATAATATTCTTTTATAACTTTTTTTATCTCCATAATATAAAAAGGATAATCCTATAAAAGTAATTATATCACCTTGTAATTCTGGTAAATCATCTGTTAAAAATTTATTCAAATATTTAATTTTTATATTTACATCACATTTATTATCTAAAATAACTTCTAATATTGTAACATCTTTTGTATATTTTTTATTTTTTTTATAATTCGGTTTAAATTCATTATCATCTAACAATTCATTTTCAGAATCTGATTCTGAATCTGTATCAGATATAAAATAATCATCACCTACAATTTTTTTTGATTTAACTGTTGTTTTCGTAATATTTTCTAATGCTTTTTCAATATTCTCAATATTCACCTCTTCTTTTGGATATACAATATTTATATTGTATTCATTAATTGAATTATTATCAAATGCTGATATCACACATTTTTTTAGTAAATCATTATTAAACAATGATTTATCTTCCAATGAATTATAATATGTTATAATATCAATAGCTAATTTTTTATAATCTTTTATAGCAACTGGAAAATCTCCATGACTACTACTTGCTTCTATATCAAAACTACATATATTATATTTTACTGCTGTTTCTTTTTCTGGTTTTGATATTATATCTTTATAATCTATTTCAAATTCATAATGTGCATATGTTTTCTTATTATATATATGTTTGATTTTTTTTGCACAACATAATATCCAACCTGATGGAGATATTTCTTTTATATGAAATAATTTTAATAATGGTGGTATATGTGCTTCATATAAAAATACATTATATTCTAAAAATTTATATCCATCTTCTAGCAATTTTTTCTCATAAAAATTACCATTTATTGTTTCTTTATAAAATATTTTTTTAGCTTTGTTAAATGCCTGAACACATGAAAATTCAATATATATAAAATTATGTAATTTAAAATTATCAAATCCATATAATTTATTTTTTTTTATTAAATATGAATTTAATATTGATTCTTCATAATATAAACCCATTTTTTTACGCATATGTGATATAAATTCATTTTTTAATTGTTCATTCCAATTATCTGGAACTTTTACATAAAAACATGGTTTATAATTTTTTACATATATACTTGCTGTATAACCACGTTCTGATATACCAAACAATTGAACCATATATTCTTTATTACATTTAAAATTATTATTATTATTATCAGTATTATACACTGATTCATCATATGGATTGAAATCATATAATTTTATCAATAAATTTTTATCAATATTTTTAGACATTTATTAATAATACTAATTTAGTTTTATTATTTTTTATACAAAATAATAAAATTAATTAAAAATCAATTTTTTTAAAATTAAATTAATGCTATATTTATACCTGTATTCATTATATGATATGAATCATCATTTATTATAAAACCTATATCTTTTAATAATCCCGTTGTAACAGTTGTTAAATAATTTGTTGTGTTTAAATAACCTGTTGTTATATCATTTGCTATACTTGGGTAATTTATATTATTAACATATATTTTTTTGTAAATTCCATTTGAATTGTTTCCTTCTTCTATATGCACATCTTTTGTTCCAATTGGACCATCGTTCTCTAATAATAATCCTAATACATTATCTACTATGTTATTATTTACATTATTATCTTTTAATATTTTTTTATAACCTTCTAATCCTTTTGCACCTGTCCAAATATATCTTCTATTATTATCATCATCTATTACTTCTTGTAAATAAACACTATTATCTATCGGTAAATAATTGCTTTGTAAATTAATTAGTCCTAATATATGTAATGTCTCGTGCAATAGAACTAGTAATAATGCTAATTTTGATGTATCATTAAAATACATAAACCTATTCACTACATTTTCATTTAATCCTATTGTTTTTGATGTGTAATCAGCCCACCCTATTACATTTTCATTATTATTGAAATGGTTTTGATCTAAATCTATTATTATATTATAATTATTTAAAATATTACTTTGTTTTATTATATCATTCAAAATTAATAATGTATCATTTTTTACTGAATTTATAATACCTAAAAAATTTGTCCTTGTATTACTATCTATAAATTCTTCATTTGTAATTATAAAATTAATTATTTTAAAAGGCGAATTATATCCTGTTGTATACCAATTATAAAAAATATTGTAATCTTCTGATTTGAAATTTGTATTATTTGTATTTATTAGCATATATTCACTTACTATTTCTTCATTTTTATAATAATAATCTAAAAATTTTGACATATTTGAATCTTCATAACTATTATTATTAAAATTATAATAACCATCATTTAAATTACTTGGTGATACATCATATGTAAATGTTGTATAATTGTAATTCATATTACTATATATTATTATAAATATTAAAATATTTAACAAATTTTTGTACACTTACAAAAATTTTGTATTTAAAATCAATTCAGCAAAAAATATTTTAAAAATAAAAAACTTGCTATTAATGCATTATCTATTTTTCCACCAAATAATTCTATAAACATTATTATTACACCTGATAATATTTTTACATCTAAATCTCCGGATGATGTCACTATTGCTGTACTTAAAACAGCACTCGTTCCTGCTAATGTTTTATTTTCATACAATTTTGGACTATCCATTGTTCTACCAAAAATAGCCCCCGCTGGATCTGCATAAAACAATGGTGTCATTTCAGTATATGGAACTTCTAATAATATACACATACTACATGCTAATACATATGAAAATATACCTATATCTTTTATTATACCATCTGTTGTTCTTCCTTTTGATATATGTTTTATACCATTAAATGTTGTTGTTGTTCCTACTATTAAACTACTTGTATATATTGCATTTATTACATTTGGATCTGATATATCTGCGTTTAATAATAATGTACCTGCACCAATATGAACTATTTTTCTACTTATCCAAGGTTTTACTGGTAAATTTACTGCTGAAAATAATAAAGAACCTACACCTACTAACAATTCTGGTAAATGCATTATTAAAAATATTATTATCTTTTTAATAATATATTTTTATATTATTTAAATATATATTAATACATATATTATAATGGATAATACTACTACTATTCAACATTCTATTATATTTTATAATTTATATTATTTATCATTTGGTGGGTTAATTTCTATATTATGTTTTATTCGTTTGAAACATATAATTAATAATTTGATTAGTGATTTTTTCTACAACAATGATATATCATATAATAATAATATATCATATAATAATAATATATCATATAATAATAATAATAATAATAATAATAATAACAATAACAATAACAATAACAATAATAATAAATACAAAATATCAAATGATGAAGAAAACAATTTTGATAGTAACAACAATGAATCAAATTATGATGACGAGCCACCTTGTTATAATGATTTATTTAAAAATAAAAATTGATTTATTATTCTTAATAATAAATTATTTAAATATATATAATATATAGTAATATTAATTATAATTATACAACATTTATTATGTATCAAAATAATAATTTAAATCCAGAAAATGATAATTTGAATCAAGAATATATTAATTTAAGCTGTTCTAAAAGATTACGCGATGAAATTGAAGATGATATATCTAATAGACTTACTGATAATACTTTAGTATTAAATGATGATGAATATAATTATTTGAATTTTAAATTATACAAATTATATTGTAAAATTAATGAAATTAGAAATTATTTATACAATGTATCACCTATATATAGAGATATATTTCAAGAAAACCATGTTCTTGATTCTGTTATATGTATATTTTAATATAATTTTTGTAACTATATATTATATTTATTTTTCAACTTATTCATAAATATATTTATATTTAAACTTATATCTTTAGAATTATCATATATCATTCTAGCTGCTATTCTTTTATCTTTATCTTTATTTTTGTTATCATATATTATATATTTATTATTTTCTAAATTTCTAATATTTATATATTTTGGTAAAATATTATTACTATTATCTTGTATATTATTTTTATTTAATTCATTCAATTTTGATTTAATTTCATCTAATTTTTGAATTATTGAAATTTTATTAGATTTTGAAGAACATATATTTTTTTTTATATTATATGAATTATCAAATGGATAATTCTCTATTCTAAAAAAATTTCTAAATAATGATTTTTCTTTATTATAACATTCTTCATGATAAACTACATATTTTGGCAATATTATATTTGATATATCTAATGGCAATTGAACTGCATTGGTTTTTCTATTCTTTTTTTGATTATTAATTGTTTCCATAAAATTTATTTATATTATTATAAATAAATTTTATATAATAATTAAACATACTGTTGTTATACCTTGACACACACATAACAATTTACTTATATTTGATACTGGATAAATATCACCATAACCTAACAAACATCCTGTTACTATAGAAAAGTACAATCTATTCAAATATTTGTTTACTAAATTTGGTTTTACTTTTTCTGGATTTAACTCATTCTTTTCAACATCTTCTTCTGTTTCTTTTGTTGTTTCATCTATAATATTTTCTTTATTATTATTACTATTATTATCATTATTCTTAAATATTGAATTATCTAATGTATTATTTATATTTTTATAATTTTCTATTATTTCTTTTTGAGCTTTTTTTTTAATTATTTCTTCTTTTATTATTTCTTTATATTTATTTACTCCTTCAAAATGTGTATCATCTAAAAAAGTATATATTATAGAAAAAATAAACATTATTATTAATAATATGTAAATCTTTGTTGTATTTATTTGTTTGTAATATTTGGAAAAATTATTTTTCATTTATATACTATATTTATATAGTATATTTATATAATTATAATTTTATTTTCATTATTTTTGTAAAATAAATCCAGAAAAATATACCAACAAATGCTTTTGCTACCAAATCTAATATATTGTATGATATTACTTTAGTTGTATCTTTACATAAATAAACTACACCATAAAATGCCCATAAAACTATAAATAAACCATATATTAATTTTGATTGTTTTGTTTTTCTTTTATTCATAAATATTTTCCAAATATATCCAAACATCAAAAAGAAAGCTACAAATCCCAAAATATTAGCTAATGGTTTTTTTATAATATTCAATTCACCAATATATCCAAATGTTAACATTCCAAAATTTAATAATAAAACTATCACAAATATTGGTAATGTCAATTTTATTTTATTTTCCATTCCTAATACTAAACATAATACTAACAACATAATAGGTGTACTTATAAACCAATCTGTATAACGTAAATTATTTATTTTTTTGTAATCAATACTTTCATTATTTTTTTCTGCTTCTTTTATTACATATATAAAATATCCATAAAAATATCCAGCTACTATAGAAATACAAGTTTCTAAATTCATTATATGTCTTACATTTGAATCTTTTGTTCTTAAAGCTTCAATAAAACATATTGTACCAGTTGTTATTAAAAATACATAAGCAAAATAAAAAGTATTATTTATTAATTTTTTTTCTATATTTGAGGTATTTGAATTATCACTCAATATATTTGAATAACCTTCTTTTGATGATTTTTTATTTGATTCTTTATTTTTCATTGGTTCTTTTTTATCTTTGTTTTTCATTGGTTCTTTTTTATCTTTATTTTTCATTGCTTCTTTTTCATCTTTATTTTTCATTGATTCTTTTTTATCTTTATTTTTCATTGAATCTTTTTCATCTTTATTTTTCATTGATTCTTTTTCATCTTTATTTTTCATTGAATCTTTTTCATCTTTATTTTTCATTGATTCTTTTTCATCTTTATTTTTCATTGATTCATTCAATACGTTATTTTGTTTTTTTACATGTGATTCTAATTTTTTAAATAATTTTCCTAAATCAGACATTTTTATTTTATATAATATAATATTATATTATATTATATTGTATACTTATTCTATTGTATTATGTTGTAGTAATCATTTTATTATTTTATTATTTTATTTTAAAATTGATTCTTATAGAATATTATATTTTTTATAATATGCTATTATGGATATGCAAGCATTGAAAATTGTTTGTGAACATTATGATACATTAGTTATTGATCAAGCTAAATTAACTAATAATTATATTAACAAATTCAATGAAAAATTAAATTTTATTATTGTTGAACTTGAAAAAATACTGTGGGTTTCTCAACGCCCTTATAATTCTGAAGAAAACTTTTATAATATGTACAATGATTACAACCATATTTCTGAAAATGAAAAAAAAGAACTTTGGAATTTATGTGATAATATTTACAAAAAATACAAAGCATTATTTGAATCATTTGAAGACGATTTTGGATTTTACAATACTTTTCTTGGAGTTGTTGGTGGTATTAGAGCATTAAATAAATTAAATTATGTATGTAATTTAACTAATTTGGATGAAAATACTGATTATTGGAAATCTATTTTAAATGATACTGAAAAAAAATCATTTGATCCTGCAAAGATTGCACAAGATAAATTAATTGAAGGAACTATTAATGATATCTTCAACCTTAATCTATATTTAGAATCGTCTATGTCATAATTATAAATTAATATTTGAATATTTATTTTTT
>Ga0163111_10000757_pt1 | contig 19298 bp, 22 predicted proteins | sample CRUFie1St18metaG_FD_109645 | JGI IMG/M metagenome (GOLD analysis project Ga0163111, IMG submission 109645) | Marine microbial communities from the Costa Rica Dome - CRUD Field 142mm St18 metaG | ecosystem: Environmental > Aquatic > Marine > Oceanic > Photic zone | place: Costa Rica: the Eastern... | reverse complement strand
GCAGCACCAAATATTCCAATTCTAAAACTCCACAATAAAGAGTTCATGGATGCATTTGGTTTTGTTCTTACTAAAAATGTTCCTATCAAAGAAGCAATAATACCAATGCCGCTAATAATAAGGGGCAGCATTACTAATTTATCATCTGCAGGTGCAATTCCTAATTTTGGCACACCTATAAAAATTGCTAACGAAATTGTTGCTATTAAGGATCCTGCATAAGATTCAAATAAATCTGCACCCATTCCAGCTACATCACCTACGTTATCTCCAACATTATCCGCAATTGTTGCAGGATTTCTTGGATCATCTTCAGGTATTCCAGCTTCAACCTTCCCAACTAAATCAGCACCAACATCTGCAGCTTTTGTATAAATTCCACCACCGACTCTTGCAAACAATGCGATTGAAGAAGCGCCAAATCCAAAACCAGCAATTATTGAAGGTGATTCGAATAAAAGCCACATTATTGTAACTCCTAGTAAACCAACGCCAACTACAGTTAGACCCATTACACTCCCAGTATTAAAGGCTACCCTTAAAGCCTTATTTAAACCTTCTTCTGCCGCTTCAGCAGTTCTTGAATTTCCTCTTACAGCTATATTCATCCCAACTATTCCTGCTATCGATGAACCTATAGCTCCAACTAAATAGGCTACCGATGTCCATGGTTTCCCCCAATCAGAACTAGAAGAATTAAATTTATTAAATATGTCTCCATCAACTACAATCCATAATATAGCAAACATAGATAAAACAAATATTGATAAAATTGCATATTCTCTTTTAAGAAATGCAGCAGAACCTTCTTGTATCAAACCAGCGATTTCAGATAATTCTTGATTTTTTACTTTCCTTTTAACAACACTCCAAAAGAAATATGCCGCTACAATCAGTCCGATTGTTGCAGATAAAATTACAATTAAATATGACATTTGGTCCTCATTTCTTCTTATCTATTTTCTTAATAAAAATTTCAATTTTTTCTTCAAGTTGATTACGCTGTAAAGCTATTGTAATGTCTCCCCGAGTTCTTTCCACTACACTTCTTAATTGATCAGTAGTTCTTCTTAAGCCTTGTGTCACACCTTCGGGATAATCTATTGATTCAAGCAGATCTACAACCTCATTCATTATTAGCAAATAATCTTCTGATTTAGCAAGGTTATTTTCTCTAATGCTATCTAAAGATGTTCTTCTCAATTCGCTAGCTGCTTCTGCCATTCCTTTAAGAATAGAACTTGGAGAAAATAAATCCATTTTTTTAGAAGAATATTCATATTTAGATACAAATGATAAGAAGAAAATAGCTTCACATAGTTCTTTTTCTCCGTCCAGAAAAAAGGTTGTGTTAAAGTCAGATGCAAACTTTTTTATACTTTTCTGAGCGGAATTTAATTTTTTTAATCCTTCATTGATTAATTTTTCAGAATTTTTAAAATCTTTTCTTTGAGCAGCTCTTATAGATCTAGAAGATATTCCGATAATTTCTCTTGAAAGTGATAGGCCAATCTCCCTAGATTGATGTATTTTTTTAAATTTTATTTCTACATCTCTAGTTATTTTTTTTATAGACTTGGAATTATTATTTGGCATAATTTTGCATTATTTCTTTAATTTCTTTTATTTCAGCAGTTGGATTTTCTGATAATGTTATTGCACTTGAAATACAAATTGAATCTGCTCCTGATTCCATTACTTTTTCTACTTTATCTTTGGTAATACCGCCAATAGCTACTATCTGTTTTTTTATATTAGATTTTTTTAATCTTTCAATTACATTTAGTGACGATGGTATTGTATCTTTTTTAGACTTTGTTTCAAATAAACTTCCAATTGCAATATAGCTTGTAGGTAAATTTTCCGACTTAATACCTTCCTCATAGGATGCATTTGAATTTCCAATTATAAAATTTTCTGGAAAAATATCTCTGCATTTTTCAACAGAAGTATCATTTCTCCCAACATGTATACCATTTGGCATTATTTCTAAAGCCTCATCGACCCTATCATTTATGATAAATATTTTGTCATTATCTGCACATATTTTTTTCATTATCAAGGCTTGATTGATGTATTCAGTCTTACTTCCAACTTTATTTCTCAATTGAATAGTATCTATATTAGATTCAATAATATTTTTACACAGTTTGTTGAAATCTTTGGATCCAATATTGTAAGGATCTATGATTACGTATAATCCTAAATTTTTCATTTTATAAACTCACTATTCGGTTTAAATGTTCTTCTATGTGCCAAGCTTAAACCAATCTTTTTTATTGTATCAATGTGCTTTTTAGAACCATAGCCCTTGTTATTTTTAAATAAATATTCAGGGTGTAGTCTGTCATAAATATTTTCCATCATTGAATCCCTTGAAACTTTTGCAATTATTGATGCAGCTGCAACTGATGTTGATATTAAATCAGCTTTAAAAAAGTAAAAATTTGGTTTATCTAAGCCCAGGTCTAGGGCATCAATTAAAGCAATATCATAATCTAATTTTGATAATGCTCTTAGCATCGAATTCTTTGTTGATTGAACAATTCCTAAACTATCAACCTCTTTGCTTGTTGAAACACCAATTGAAAATTGGCTATTTGAATATACAATTTTTTTAAAAAGATTATTTCTTTTATTTTCTGATAATTTTTTACTATCGTTAAACTTTAAGGGGTTATTAAGTAGCAGTTTTTTTTCTAGAATTACTGCTGCTGCAACAACAGGACCTGCAATCGATCCTCTTCCAACCTCATCAACGCCAACTATTTTTTTAAATCCTGAATTTAATATTTCTTCTTCAACTAAAGAATGTGGAAAGGTATTAGTAATCGAAGTTAATTTCTCTATCTTTTTATTTAGAAGGATTTTGCTATCTCTTTTTCTTTTTCTTTATCTAATGAAGCTTCTTCATATTCAATAAAACCTCCACCTATAACCTGATTACCTTTATAAAAAACTAAAGCTTGACCTGGTGTTATCGCTCGTTGGGGTTCATCGAAAATAAATACTGCGTTACCATTTCGTTTAATTTCTAGAATGCCTTTTGCTGGAGTACTTTTGTAGCGAATTTTTGCATATAAAGATTCTTTACCAACAATATTTTTTTCACCTGAAATTATATTTAATTTTGATAAATATGCCTTATTCTGCATTAGTTCGCTAGGTGGACCCACTTCAACAGTATTTTTACTAGGATAAATCTTAGTTACAAATAATGGCTTACCTTTTGATTCGATGCCAATCCCTTTTCTTTGTCCTATTGTAAAATTATGAATTCCTTGGTGGTCGCCCAATTTTTTTCCTTCAGAATCAATAATTTTTCCATTAGTGTTTGAAATTTTTTTATTTATAAATTTTTTGTAATCCCCATCAGGAATGAAGCAAATATCCTGTGAGTCAGGTTTTTTGGCATTTATCAGCCCATAATCTTCAGCAATTTGTCTTATTTCGTTCTTGGGATAAATTCCGACTGGAAGCTTTAATTTACTCATTATTTTCTGAGTTAAATTAAATAATACATAGCTTTGATCCTTTGTTTCGTCAATGCCTTTTTCTAGTGTATAAAATTCATTTTTCTTTAAAATACTTGCATAATGACCAGTTGCAATATAGTCGGCTTTCATGAACTCTGCTCTTTTAAGAAGAAAATCAAACTTTAATCTGTCATTGCATGCCAGACATGGGAAGGGTGTTCTGCCTTTTTGATATTCGGAAATAAAATAGTTAATTACGTGTTCATTGAATTCTTTTTCAAAATTTAGATAATAATGTTTTGAGTTTATTTGCCTACAAACTGATCTTGCATCTTCTACATCATCTAAGGAACAGCAACTTTTATTAAGGCTAAAGTTTGCCTCTTCACTTTGAGGAAATAGTCTCATTGTTACGCCAATTACATTAAATCCTTCATTGTGTAAGAGTAGCGCAGCTACAGAAGAATCAACTCCTCCGCTCATTGCAACAACAACAGTTTTTTTAGAATTTTTCATAATTATTTTTTTTGTTTACAAGAAATGTTTATAATTTAAACATGTCTAAGTCAATGTTACTAGAAAATTATGCAAGAATGATAACTGATGTTGCATCAGAAAATCTTGGAGAGGAAATTGTACTCCTTGATACTGGTGATATTTCCTTGTTTTCTGAATTTTCTATAATTATTACTGGTCAAACTGACAGGCATTTAGAAAATTTGTCTCAAAAAATTATGAGAGAAATGAAAAAAAATGGAAAAAAAATTCATCATAAAGAGGGTACGGGAAAAACAGGCTGGATATTGCTAGATTATTTTGGCCTCAGTGTGCATATTTTATTAAACGATAAAAGAAATGTTTACGATTTGGAATCTTTATGGAGTTCAGCAAAAGAAATTGTAAGAATCCATTAAGCTATTCTGTCCAAATATCTATAGATCTTTCATATCTAATTAATTCTTCATCACTAAAATAAAGTTTTAATTCTCTTTTAGCATCTTCCTCATTAGCTGAACCATGAATAATGTTTTTTTCGACAGTTAATCCAAAATCACCTCTTATTGTTCCAGGGCTTGAATCAAGAGGGTTTGTAACTCCCATAATTGTTCTAGTTTTTTGTATAGCACCTTCCCCATTTATCGCCAATGCAACAACTGGGCTTGAAGTAATAAAATCAACAAGACTTGCGAAAAATGGCTTATCTTTATGTTCAGAATAGTGATTTGAAGCAAGCTCTTCATCAATTGAAATTAATTTCATTCCGATTATTTTTAGTCCAGTTGACTCTAACCTATCAATAACTTTACCTATTAGGCCCCTATTAACTCCGTCCGGTTTAATTAATACTAATGTTGATTCATTGCTCATTTTAGCTCCTTCTTTTTAGTAATATTAGGCAATCTAGAATAAATTGGAATTAAATCATAATATTTTTCCTGTTTTTTTTCATTGATTATTCTATTAGTTAAGTTAACCATTAACTCTGGATGGCGAATTTGATTATTATTGAATGAATAATCTTTATATTTTTTTGATAACTCTTCTAAATTTTCTCCACAAAAAAAATTATTCTTCTCAAATAAATCACCAAAATCTTCGCTGTTAAAAATTCCATCAACATTTCTTAAGTGAATATTTTTTCTTGATTTCCAGCAATATGCATTAAATCCTGCTGGAATTAAAGCAATGATATTCCTGTCATCCAAACTATTAGTCTTTTCAAATTCAATTTCAAATGTTGGTATTCCCAATATTTTTATATTTGAAAATTTAGATAATCCTATTGCAAAACTAATGCCAACTCTTATTGCTGTAAATCCACCAGGCCCTAATGAAACAGAAATATAATCTAAATCATTTATTTCAATGTTATTTTGAGATAGTAAATTTAAGACATTGTTGCTCAATTCAATGCTATGGTTGTTTTCTGAAGTCCAAATTTCATTGTTAATCATATTTCCATTTTCAGAAAATGAAATTGAGGCATTTTTAGAAGAGGTATCTATTGTTAATAGTTTTGTCATTTTAAATGATTATTTTTTCTTTTGAATTAATTTTGACTATTCTTTGATCAGTTAAATTATCAAATTCTATTTCTATTTCTATATCTGGTCTTGGCAAATATTTTTTTGCAATTTCAGGCCATTCTATAATTAAGTTACCATTTTCTAAATATTCATCTAATCCAAGATCAAAAATTTCTTCAGAATAATTTAATCTAAAAAAATCACAATGATTAACTTTAATTTTACCTTCGTAAGTTGTTACTAAAATAAAAGTCGGGCTTTTTGCAAATTGTTTGCATTCAAAATATTCAGCTATGCCTTTAACTAATGTTGTTTTTCCAGCTCCTAAGTTTCCTTGTAGAAAAATTATTTTTCCTATACTTGCGTATTTTCCAATTTTTTTCCCAATTTCAATTGTTTCATCTGGGTTTTTTGAAATAATTTCTAACTTATTCAAAGTGGCTCCACGCATCTAAATTTGGATAATACTCTTTATTATTTTTTTTATATGAAATTTCAACTGAATTCTTTTTTATAACAGTACCAATTACATAATATTCAAATGGTAATTCTATTTTTGTTTCATCAAAAGTAAAGAGTAATTCATAATCCTCACCACCGTTAATAGCTATGTCTAGAAATGTATTCGGAAATTCTTTAATTAAATCTTCGCTAATTGGAATTTTTTCAACATCAACATGTATGCCTACATTACTTTTTTTTGATAAATTTAAAAGATCATTATGCAAGCCGTCACTTATATCCATGCAACAATTAACACCAGATAAAACCAAATCTTTTGATTGATTTATTTTTGGCGTCGGTCTCAAATGTTTATTTGTAAGATATTCATTGTCAAAATTATTTTTGAGCAAATTAAATCCACCTAAAGAATCTCCTAGATTTCCTGTTACTGCAATTTTTTCACCTTCTTTTGCTGCGTCTCTTGTCATATATTTTTGAGAAATTAATCTTCCAGTTGCTGACACAGAAATAAATAATTGATTACTCAAAACAATATCACCACCAACAATTGAGCCTCCATAAGTGTCACAACATTTTTTCATACCTTCTATTAATTTTGTGAAATTATCATTACTCAAATTTTTTGGCGCCCCAATTGATACTGTATAGTAATTTGGTATTGCACCCATTGAAGCTAAATCACTTATATTTACTGATAAACTTTTCCATCCAATATCCTCAAACTCATAATATTTTTTACTAAAATGAACACCTTCTACAATTGAGTCTGAACAAATCACTAAATTATTATCAATATTTTTAGTGGTAATGGCTGCATCATCCCCTATACCAATTAAAATATTATCCATTGAAGTTTTATTTAAAATTTTGTTTATAATACTTATAAATTCTTTTTCTTTATTCATGGTTAATGAGAAAAAAGTTTATTAATTTATGTAATTATACTTAATAAGGAGAAAAACGTGCCTACTATAGAAATTAAATGGTTTGATGGAAGGTCTCAGGAGCAAAAAGCGAAAGTTGCGCAAGCAATAACAGATATCATTGTTGATATTGGAAAAACAACACCAGAAGCAACTCATATCATTTTTCACGATATTAAAAAATCTGATTGGGCCCAATCAGGAAAATTAGTATCAGAAAAATGAATGTTTACCCCATAAAGGGATTAGTGATGATATTTATCACTATATTTTTTTCTATTGCTTTGTTGATTTATGTTGGTGCTGGATTTTCAGAATTTAGAATCAATGAAAGAAATAATGCAGGTCAGATAAATGATCTGTGGTGGGAAAAGGGTTTTATTTCGGTATGTCCACTTCATTAATTCAAGATTTAAATAAGAAATATCAATTAAAGCATTTTGCTTGGGTTATAGTATTGATTGCATCAATAATTCAAATGGTAGGCAGTACAATTAGAAATGTTTTTGGGGTTATGGTCGAACCAATGTCAGCAACATTTGGGTGGTCTCAAGGTGAAATTGGTTTAGGTTATGCAATTGCTGCATTATGTACTGCTTTATTTAGCCCTATAGCAGGTATTTTAGGTGATATTTTTGGCGCAAAAAAAACAATGCTATTTGGCACATTTCTTTTTTTGATTGGTATGATTTTGACTGCAAATTCATCATCAATTTTAGAATTTTATTTTGCCTATGGAATTGTTCTTGGAATAGCTCAGTCAATTTATTTAGTGCCTATTGTCCCAGCTGTTGTTGGTTGGTTCAAAAGAGGTACGGGTATTGGGACTGGATCTATGATGGTTGCCTGGAGCGTTGGACCTGCATTATCTATTCAAGCTTTAGCGATATGCTTTGAATATTTCGGTTGGCAAAATACTTTTTTGATATTTGGGATTTTTGGAACATTAATTATATTTTCTTGTCTAATCTTTTTTTCAGATTCTCCTGAAAAAAAAGGGATCAAGCCATATGGTTGGGTAGAATCTGATGGATCATCAGAACAATCTAATTTGATTTGGTCAAAAGTTAATCAAAAAGTTATTTTTAAAACAGACAGTTTTTGGCATTTGATTAATATCCATTTTTGGGGGTGCGTTGGTCATGCAGTAATTTTAGTTGCGGTTATACCGATGGCTGTAAATAAAGGTTTATCTTTAGTAGAGGCTTCAGGAATATTAAGTATAATTGCAGTAGTAAGTATTTCTTCAAGATTTGCAGCTCCAATAATTGGAGATAAATATGGTAGCAAGCCCATAATCTTTTTATCCTTTTTAGGCCAAGGATTGTCAGTTTTAATTCTTCTTGGAGCCAATTCGATTTTCGATTTTTATCTTTTCGCAATTCTATTTGGAATACCATATGGTGGTGAAGGTACAGTAATACCAGTTATTAACAAGCAATATTATGGAAGGTTTCCAATGGGGACAACATATGGATGGCAATTATTTGGAGCAGGAATCGGAATGGCAATTGGAGGATTTGTCCCAGGGATAATATTTGATATATCAGGAAGTTATAGTTTTGCTATTTGGATTTCCTCTATTTCCAGTCTTTGGGGCGCATTAATAGTATTAATGTTAAGAAAAACAGATAAACTAATTGTTCAATATTCTCCTAATTGAAAATCTTCATTATAATAATTTTTTGAGGCCCGCTAGCTCAATGGTAGAGCAATTGACTCTTAATCAATAGGTTCTCGGTTCGAGCCCGAGGCGGGTCACCATCTTTCTAGATATAAAATTAATTTTTTTATGAAATTAAGAATAAAAATTTTTAAAGTGTTAAAAATTAATATAAAATAATCTCATTATGAAAAAATTATTATTAATTATATTTACAATTTTTATCTTTATTGGTTGTGGTTCTAGTGAAGATACGCAATTAGTTCCATTGGTTGACATTGTCACTGATACGGACAGAATGTTCACAATTGAAGATTTTAAAGCTATTGGTTATAAACAATCAAAAAAATATAAAGTTGATGAATTACCAGGTGCCACTTCTGCATATTATGGTTTTATAAAAAATAAAATTGATCCTGATGATCAGAAAATTGATTATGAAGTTAGGTTTTATGAAAATCATGCTGATGCTATCTCTTTTGGCACTGAATATGTAGAAAATGCAACAGGTGAAGATGGATGTATATCAAAAGATTGTGCACTATGGACACCTGACATTAAGCATAGAGCTTTCTTGGCTGAAAGACTTGGTAACACTCATGCTGGTAATGGGCAACCAAAGGCAAAGTATCTTAGTTATGTCATATATGGAAATATGATACTTATGTGCCCTGGATATAATGTTGAAGACTCTAGAACAAGATGTTCTGAAAGAATCTATGACATTGTCCCTGATGCAAGACCTGTAGTTGAATAATTATTTAACTAATTCTGGAGATTTATATGTACGGAAGTATTTTTAATTTAAAGCCAAAAAAAGGTAAAAAAGAAGCATTAATTGACCACCTTAAAAATGATCAAGATAGACCAGAAGGTGGTGTTGCTTGGTATGTTCTTAATCCTGATAATGATGGAGATCTTGTTGGTATTGCAATATTTAAAGATAAAGAGTCATATAAGGCTAATGCTGAAAGACCTGAACAGCATGATAATTTTATGAAAATGATGGATTTTTTAGTTGAACAGCCTAAATGGAATGATGGAAACTTTGTTATTGGAGAAAATTTATAAATAAATAATTTTTATAAATCACATCATTAAATTATAAATGGCAAACTCTTTTAAATATTTATTATCAACAATCATTATTTTATCAGTAATCTTAATTGTTTCATTTTTAATAAGCCTTGAATCAATAAGAGTAAATGATATACCTATTGTATTTATTTTTGCTATTTCAATTCTTTCATTAAATAGCGTTTTTTTTATTCATTCATATTTTTTTAAATCTGATATATTTTTTGATTTAGTCGGCAGTTTTTCTTTCTTGAGTATTGGAATGGCCTCATTATTATTATTGCCAGATATTGATGCAAACCAAATTCTTATCTTTTTCCTTTTAGTTTTTTGGTCTTTAAGGTTAGGTCCATTTTTATTTCTTAGAAGGATAGGTGCTGGAAATGATGAAAGATTGTCCGAATACTTTAAATCTCCAATTAGTCTTTATTTTCTTTGGTGCATGAATTCATTATGGGTTTTCTTTACATCATTATCGATGATAATAATTTTTTCATCTAAAACCCCTTATGATTTTGGCTTACTTCAATGGTTGGGATTAATTATTTGGGTTTTTGGCTACATCATTGAAGTTATTTCTGATTCACAAAAAAATAAATTTAATAAAACTAATAAAGGTAAATTTATTAATATTGGTTTATGGAAATATATTAGGCACCCAAATTATTTAGGAGAAATAATTATTTGGTTTGGTATCTTTGTGATTTCATTAAACTATATAGGATCTTTTTCTTCAATGTTATCGATTCTATCGCCTATATTTGTTTACATACTACTTCGTTACCTATCTGGCGTACCTCAACTTGAAAAAAGGGGTGATCAAAAATGGGGACACTTAAAAGAATACGTTAAGTATAAAGAAAAAACAGGAATAATTTTCCCAAAACTTAAATAATGTAAATTAGAGTTAATATCCCAAATACCGCTGGTGGAGCTGCAAGGCAGAGTAAAAAAAATCCAGGAGTGATTGCCATTATTATTTTTTGCGGATCTACCCACTCTCTATCTGCAAAATCTTTTCTAACCAAAAGCCTTTTCTTCTCTTTTTTTAGAGATTTCACTGATGGGTTGATCAGGAATCTTGAATCAGGTTTAAGTGTAGATAATTCAGTTTTAAGATTTATTAGTTTCTCAGTATTCTCAATATTCTCATCAATAGGTGCAGCGTAATCAATTTCAATCAAGCAAATTGCTTTAATTATTTCTTCAACTTTTTCTCTATTAATGCTTAATGTCATATGATTATTTTATTAAAAATAAATACTGGTAGCGAATTTATACTAAAATAATATTATGACACAATTAAATAAAACAAATCATGATCAAATTTTATCTGATGTTAATTCAGAAATTAAAGTAATAGCTTCGCTTGTGGCTGATATTTTAACAGATGAGTTTGGGAATGAATTTTTAGAAAACTTAAATTTAGCTCGCAAATCATTAGAAAGATATTATAAAGAAAATACCTTTGAAAATTTAAATAGAGTCATAACTAAATTTAATGAGTTTAATCCTTATTGGACTGTCAGATTGATACGTGCATATACATTATATTTTCATGTAGCAAATGTTGTAGAGCATATTTATAGAATAGATGACTTATCTTCAGATGATTATTCAATTGAAAAATTAGATTTAAAGATCAAAAAACTAATCCAAAATGATGCTCAAATGCAAAAAAATTTGATTAATTTGCTAGATATAAAATTAGTTTTCACTGCTCATCCAACTGAAGCTGCAAGGCCAGAAATTCTAAACCAAATAAATAATCTTCATGAAATTATTAAAAAAAGGCATGATGAGAGAATTAATGGAATTCCTTTTTCACAACTTTCATTCCAAGATGAACTAAAGGAATCTGCCAAGGTCATCATTCAAACTGATGAACTAAGACAATTAAAACCTTCTCCTGTTGACGAAGCAATAAATAATTTATTTTATATCGATAAAGTGGTTTACGAAGAAATCCCTAAATTAAATATGTTTATTAAACAGTTGGTGGAAGGAGAAAAACTAAATCTTTTATTTTCACCAATTAAAATTGGCACATGGATTGGTGGAGATCGAGATGGTAATCCAAATGTAAACCACGAGCTTACAGACAAAATTATTGACATCCAGTACAAAAGAAACAAAAGAAGAATTATTAATGTAATTGAAGATTTAATTGATAACTTAAGTCAGTCAATCCATATAGTCACTTATTCGAAAGAATTATCAAATTTAATAGACCTTAATATTCAAGCTCAAAAAGATAATCCAAATTATAGTAAATATGAAGAAGAGCCTTACAGATTGGGGTTATCGTTTATATTAAATAACTTAATTAATGATAAATATGATATTAAATCCTTGATTGGCGATTTAAATATTATTTTAGATTCCCTTGTTAATAATAGAGGAACAAAGAAAGAGATAAAAAAAATAAGTCTTTTGATCGAATCTTTAAAAATAGGTGGGTTTGTTACTGCTGAAATGGATATCAGAGAAGATTCTGAAATAACAACAAATGCAGCAAAGGAAATAATTAAAAACCTTTTTAAAGAGAATATTTCAATTTCGGAAGCTTTGAAAAATATTTCAAAAAATAATAAAAAGTTTAATCTTATTGATTTAAATTTATCACCACAAACTCTTGAAGTTTTAAATACTTTTGAATCAGTTAAGAATAATAGAAATAAATATGGTGTTAATTCAGTAAATACGTGGATAGTTGCTATGACTAGTTCTGCAGATGACCTTCTTTCAATAGCATTCCTATCATTAATAACAAGTACAATTTCTGATTACGAAGACTTATCTAAATTTAGAATAGTGCCACTATTAGAAACAATAGATGATTTAAAAAATGCTAATGAAATATTAAATAAATTTTGGAGTGAAATTTATACTAACAAAAGTGTTGTCGAGGTGATGATTGGGTATTCTGACTCAAATAAAGATGGAGGAATAATAAAATCTCAATGGAATTTATATTCTTCACAAAAAGAGATCTATAAACTATCAAAAAAATTAAATCTTGATTTGGTTTTATTTCATGGGCGCGGAGGTTCATCTAGTAGGGGAGGCGGACCCTCTGGAGAAGCAATATTATCTCAACCTTTAGAAACAATTAATGGAAAAATTAAAATAACCCAACAGGGTGAAGTTATTTCTGATAACTTTGCTAACTCAGATCTTTCAGAAACTAATCTTAAAATTATCTTATCTTCTGTCCTTGAGGCTTCCTTAAGCCAAGCGCCAATTAAGGAAGATGAAGACGAATGGTTTACTATTATGAATTATCTTTCAGATGAAAGCTATATACATTATAAAAAATTTATATCACAAGATAACTTTTTTGATTATTTAACTAAGGCAACTCCACTGGAAGAATTAGCACAAATGAATATTGGATCTAGGCCATCAAAAAGAAGGGGTGGGCTTAAAGGGATAGAGGATCTTAGAGCAATCCCCTGGGTTTTCTCTTGGACTCAATCAAGACAGATAGTTCCAGGATGGTATGGATTTGGACATTCAATAGAAAAAGCATTTAATAATGGTTTTAAAGACAAATTAAAAAAGATGTATAAAAATTTTAAATTTTTCAGAACACTTGTTTCAAATATCGAAATGAATCTTGTTAAGACAGATTTAAACATTAGTAGGGCATATATTGAAAATTTATATCCCAACGGAATGAAAATATTTGAACAAATAGAATCAGAATATTTCAAGGCAGTTAAATATTTATTAGAAATAACAAATTCTAATGAATTGCTTGAATCAAACACAACATTAAAGAAAACTCTAGCTGTAAGAGAGTCTTACATTCTTCCATTAAACATATTTCAGTTGATACTTTTAAAGAAACTTAGGGTCGAATCAGAAGACACAAAATTACTCAGAAGGTCATTGTTGCTTACTATCAATGGGATTTCGGCTGGTTTAAAAAATACAGGATAAAATTGACCAATTCTGATCTTTAATTAAAAATTAAAACATGTACTCTCAAAATTTTAATGAAATAGATAAATGGATTATTGGTAATTACTGGGTATCATCAGATATTGATAAATTAAATGAAAAGTTATCAATAGATATTGGGTCAAGATGGGCCACATCTAATAATGAAAGAAAAGCGGCAGAATTTATTAAATCGCATTGGAATAAAGAAGGTTTCAATTCATTTCATGAAGAATTTGAAATTAAAACATATGAATTTGATACTTGTAAACTAATAGTTAATGGTACAGAACTTGATTCAAAACCTTATCACAGATGCCCTTCTACAGATTTAGATAATCAAATTATTGATCTAGGCCATGGTACAAAGAGGGAAGTAGATGATGCCGGTAAAAATATTAATGGAAAAATCGCAATAATTTTTAGAAAACATGAACCTTTTACAGAACAAGAACCTATAAGTAAAAGAGTAAATTACATAAGCGAAAAAGGCGCGACAGCTATTATAATTGGAGATCCGAAAATAGGTAGAAGGATGGAATATTCATCAGTTTGGGATACAAGAGATCCTGAATCTGTTAATCCTCCATTGCCTATCGTAAATACATCAAACGAACATCTATTATTATTAAAAAAATATTCCCCTTCAGGTCTGAAAGCAAAATTAAAAGTTGTCACAAAATTCTATGATGCTAAAACATCAAATGTCATTGCAGAAATTCCTGGGTCAGAAAACGATGAGTTTTTAGTTATGTGTGGACACCACGATACAGTTTTTGACACTCCAGGCGGAAATGATAACACTTCTGGTGCTATTTCTGTAATTGAAACCGCTAAAACTGTAAAAAAAGCTATTGATCAATTTAATTTAAAACCAAAAATTGGACTAAGATTTATTACATTAAGTGCAGAAGAACAAAGACTTCAGGGTTCTTTTTATCATGTTCAAAACAATTACAATGATAAAAAGCCAAAATTTGTACTCAATTGTGATGAATTATCTACAGGCAATTTAAAGGGTATTGTATTGGGATTTCCTCATTTAAGAAATTTTATTCAAGATCAATTAGACACACTTAATGAAAGCCTAAAAGTTCATGTAATGTCACAAATTGATGGTCATTCAGACCACTTTCCTTTTCTTGAAGCTGGAATTGATGCATCTCATCCTTGGAGATGGAGATATCACGGAAGATATCCAAGTTGTGAATTTCATCATGAAGAACCTGACACTTTCGATAAACTTAATGTTAAAGATTTAAAATATTATGTTGCAACTTTTTCAAGGCTCCTGATCAGATTATCCCTAATTAATCCAAGTGATTGGCCTGAAAATCCTTTAACAAAAAAAATTATGAGGGAGAGATTAGATAAAGAAAAAAATTTTGAAATTAGAACAAACTGAGAACTAATTTTTTAATTTTTTAATTATGTAACTACAGTTATCTTTTGCTTCTTTTTCTTCATATCCCGGACAAAATAAAATAAAATTATCAAACACAATATAAATCATATATTTTGGATGTAAAGTTCCTAAGTCGCTCATTCTAATTCTATCTTTAATGCCTTCTTCCCAAAGTGCACAATCTTTTGAAATGCATCCAATATCACCAATTATGTTATCTGCATATTTTATTCCATGTTTTAGTGTGTCATTATGGGTGTCATAAAATCTGATTTCATAATCATTAGGTTCGCCTAACTCATTTTTTATAAATCCAAAATAAGCAGAATCTGCATTTGGCAAATCTTTGACATCATATTCTTTATTTTTTTTAAAACCAATATTTTTAATATCATCGAAAGAATAAATATTTCCATTATCAGAAATTTTTTCAAATGTAATAATTTGGGCTTCTTCTTTAGAACAAGATAAGATAAATAATAATAAAATAAATAAAAACTTTTTCACTACTCTATCTTAAAATAAAAAAAATTAATTTTAAATCATGAAAATCATAGACTTAAAATGTGCAATTATTGGTAAATCTCCAGTAGTAAGAATAATAACTGACGAAGGTATATCTGGTTACGGTCAAGCTGAATGGGCAAAGCCATACTTGAAGCCGTTTGTATTATTTTATAAGCCTATGATTATTGGGGAAGACCCAACAAATGTTGAAAGAGTAATGAGAAAAATCCGAAGACTAGGCGGCTTTAAACCTTATGGCTCAGCTATGAGTGCAATTGAAGTAGCTTTATGGGATATTGCAGGAAAAGCTGCAAATTTACCCATTTATAAACTTCTTGGAGGCAAAGTAAGGGATAGAGTTTTGGTTTATAACGGAGGAATAAGATTTCCTATAGAAGGTAAGGATAGCCCTGAAAGTTTTGCTGAAAATACTTTAAAGATGAAAAATTTAAAGGAAGGTTTTTCAATTATTAAGCAAGGGATAGCAGTGCATGGCGAGTTCGCATCAAATTTTAATGATTATTTTTATGGAGACGTAAATTGGGATGAAAATAACAGTATTGTTTTTGATGATGATTCAAAAGAATTTAAAGGTGTGAGTCAATATATTCCAAACGGAGGTCAAATAACTGAAAGAGGGTTTAACTATACTCTTGATTGCATAAGAGCCATGAAAGAAGTCTTAGGTGATAAAGTTGGTTTAGCGCTTGATTTAGGTCCTGGAATAAATCCAAGTGATGCATTAAAAATTGCAAAAGCTGTTGAAGATTTAAATATAATGTGGCTTGAAGACATGATTACAGGAGATTACACCCCATATGTTTTGGCTGACCTCTACAGAGATGTAACAATAAATACTACAACACCAATTCATACTGGTGAGCAAATATATTTAAGGCAAAATTTTAAAGATTTAATAGATAAGAGGGCAGTAAACGTTATTGGTCCAGACCCACTTGATGTTGGTGGTATAGCTGAAACGAAATGGATTGCTGAATATGCTGACATGAATGGTATCAGCATAGCTCCTCATGGAACAATTGATGGATTAATTGGTTTAGCTGCCCATGTGCAGTTAGCTGCTACATTACCAAAGAATTATATTGCTTTTGAATATTGCGTGCCTTGCCATAATTGGTGGTATGACATAATTGATGGTTTACCAAATCCTATAGTTAAAGATAGTTATATTGATGTTTGGGATAAGCCTGGGCTTGGGGTTTCATTCAATAATGAAGCAAAAAAATACTTAAAAGATGAAGATAAAAATTTCTTTGATTAAATTTAAATCACAATAAATTCTTCTAATTTTTTTTCATCTATATCTATACCTAATCCAGGTAATTCAGGAACAACTAAGTAGCCTTTCTCAAATTTAAATGGATCACTACTTGAAATTTTATATCTTATTGGATTTTCACTCTGATCAAATTCCATTATAGGTTCTTGTAATAATGCATGAGGACTAGAAGATATAGGTAAATTTGTAAAAGTTGATGCCAGCTGCAAAGAAGCTGAAATCATTATTGATGTTCCCCATACATGAGGGTAAACATGAATTCCATTGGCATAAGCTAAAGACTGAACATGTTTAAATTCCGTTATCCCTCCAACATTTCCAACATCTGGCTGGGCAATATCAAATGCTTTATTGTTTATAAAATCTACGAATTGATATCTTGTTCTCAAGCTTTCTCCTCCACTAATTCGTATCTTCGAATATCTGACTAATTCTTTATAGCCTTGCACATCAAGTCCCATAATAGGCTCTTCAAAGAAAAATATGCCCATTTCATACAATTTATCTGAAACAAATTTGGCAGTCCTTAAATCATAAGCTTGATTAGCATCTACAAATAGCTTTGTATCACTTTTAAGAGAATTCTTTACTTTTGACACTCTCTCTAAATCTTTTTCTAATTCTAGTGCTCCAATCTTTATTTTCATTGCATTAAAACCTTTATTTTCATATGATGCTGCTTCTTTAATTCTTTCGTTAACCTCTTCGTCAAAATCTTTTCTTGTGTAATATAAGCCTGTAGCGTAAACATGCACTCTATCTTTGACTTTCCCTCCAAGTAGTACAGAAATAGGTACACCCAATTTTTTGCCTGTAATATCCCACAATGCAATATCGATTGCACTCATAGCACTTCCACCTAAACCGGGGTAAATAAGTGGGTTGTTTAATTCATTAAACATATTTGACCAAATCTTTTCTCTTTCAAAAGGGTCGTTATTTATAACTGCATCTTTTAAGATATTTTTAAATGCATTTATTCCTCCCCAGCCTTCGCCCCAACCAGTCAAGCCTTCATCAGTTTCTATTTTCACTAAGCTTGCGGATCTTTTATCATTTCCTCCATTTCCCCACCAAAATGGTTCACTTAGTTTGCCCTCAATTTCATACGTTTTAATATCGGTAATTTTCATAATAGATTTATATTATTTGAAAAAAGTTTTTATTCATAATTAAGTTAATTGTCCAGACTCTTTTAGTCTAATGATTCTTGGTTGGGATTTTATTGGAAAATGAACTAATGCTGAACCAAAACCCAGAATTACACATAACCACCATACAGAGTTATACGAACCATAAATATCAAACATTCTTCCGCCCAGCCAGGAGCCTAAGAAAGACCCCAAGTGATGAGACATTAATGTCAAACCAAATAACATTGAGGAATATTTATGACCAAAAATATCAGTAATTATTCCATTTGTTAAAGGCACTGTTGATAACCACAATATCCCCAGAACTGCAGAAAAAACTAAAACAGTAAATTCATTTTTTGGGGCGATTATAAATGAAATGAACAATAATGATCTAAGCGAATAAAGTGTTGAGAGCAAATTCTTTTTTGATAACTTTGAACCTAAGTAACCAAAAGACAATGTTCCAATAATATTAAAAAGTCCAATCAAAGCTAATGCGAAACCGGCTAAGTTTTCATTCAAATTATTGTCACTTAAAAAAGCAGGCAAATGAGTTGATACAAAAGTCACGTGAAATCCGCATACAAAAAATCCTGTTGTTAATAATTTATAACTTCTGTTACTTATTGCTTCGTGTAATGATTGGTAAATAGTTTGGTTATTTTCTTCGATATTAAAATTCTTTGAATTTCTCGAAATTATAAATGACATTAATATTAATGGGGTAACTAATAAAGAAGCTATAAATGTTGAATAAACCCAGCCCACATTATTAATGAAATAGTTAATTATGGGGACCATGATAAATTGACCAAAAGATCCTGATGCCATAATGATGCCAAGAAAAATAGATTTATTTTTTGAATTTATGGATTTGCCTGTAATTGAAAGAGCAATACCAAGCATACCCGAAGACCCAATCCCCATTAAAATTCTTGAACCAAATAAATCAAATTCTGAATTTATATTACCTACCCAAATCCAGCTTAATATTTGTAACATCCCTAGAATGAAAATTGTTCTTCCCGCACCATATTTATCTGATAAACCGCCAAAAAAGGGGGCCCCAACCCCAGAAAATAATATTCCTAATGCTCCGGCTAAACTAAATAATTCTCTCCCTGAATTCAATTCAGTTGTTATTGGCAATAAAAATAAGCCATTCGAATGATTTAGCCCTAATGTAATAAAAACAGTAACTGCTCCACCAAAAACGACATAATAGGGAGAAGATTTAAAAAAAAACATTTAAATTACGCAAATAAAATAAATAAAATTTGTAAATTTTTCTCCTTCAATAAAAAAAAAGACAAATGTTGATGCAAAAAGTACTACTGAAATTAATCTTAAATAATTAATAAAAGTATTATTAAT
>Ga0163111_10000755_pt1 | contig 19318 bp, 2 predicted proteins | sample CRUFie1St18metaG_FD_109645 | JGI IMG/M metagenome (GOLD analysis project Ga0163111, IMG submission 109645) | Marine microbial communities from the Costa Rica Dome - CRUD Field 142mm St18 metaG | ecosystem: Environmental > Aquatic > Marine > Oceanic > Photic zone | place: Costa Rica: the Eastern... | reverse complement strand
TTTGTATTTGTATTTGTATTTGTATTTTCATTAGATGAATGTAAAAATTCTTTATATGCAATTTTTAATTTATGTAATTCATTTAACCAAATATTCTCAATATTAGTTGATTTAATATATTCTAACTCTTTATTTTTTTCTTCATGTTCTTTTAATATTTTTTCTGCATTTTCTTTTGATACACTATCCATGGGCATTTTAATTAAATAATTAAAATTATTATCAATAATATGTTTATCAAATTTAAATTTTTCCATGATTTCATTAATTTGAATATTAGTTTTTTTACGTAAATCTATTTTATCTTCCAAATTATATTTAATAAATTTTGCTTTATTACTTAGTAATATTAATTCTTTAGTAATTTTATCAATTAGATATTTTTTTCGTTTATTATAATATTCTAATCTGATACTATAATATTCATCAATAATAGTATAAATATTATCATATTTACATAATTGTTCTTTATGATTAAATAAATGCATGTTATTAGTATTTTGAATAGTATATAATTTTAAATATTTTTCTACACCTTCAAGATTATAATCATGTTTTTCATTTAATAATTTACATAAAATATTTGGATAAAATTCTATCTCAAATTCAACATTATTATCAGTAGACATATCATTATATTCTTTAATATAATAATCATTTTTTGTTTTTGATTCTTTATTATTTTTATTATCTAATAATGATTCTAAAAATTCTTTATAATCCTGTGTCCATGTTCCAATTGGTAATTCTGTAATTACGATAGTATTTTTGCCAGTAATTTCATAACGACCTTTAATAATATATTTTTTTTCTTCAATAGATTTAATTGTGCCTTTAAAATTATTATAATATGGTTCAATTAAAATAGCTTTTTGTTCTTCAATACTATTTTTATTTAATAATCCTTCAATATAATTAATAATTTGTATAGGATTATAACACATTATATCTGTACTAAAACCAGTTCCAATCCCTTTTGTACCATTAACTAATATCATTGGAATAATTGGCATATAAAAGATAGGTTCAACTTTATCACCATCATCTTCTAAATAATTTAAAATATTATCATCAATTTCAGGATATATAATTCTAGTAATTGAATTTAATTTAGTAAATATATATCTTTCAGATGCAGCATCTTTACCTCCCATTAAACGTGTTCCAAATTGACCATTTGGTGAAAACAAATTAATGTTATTTGATCCAACAAAATTTTGAGATAAACCAATAATAGCACCATTTAAACTAGCTTCCCCATGGTGATATCCTGAATGTTCAGAAACATAACCACTAAATTGTGCGACTTTAATTTCCGAATTAAGTTTCTTCTTAAAAGCTGCAAATAAAATTTTTCTTAAACTAATTTTAAGACCATCGCATAAATTAGGAATAGAACGATCATTATCATATTTTGAGAAATGTATCATATCATTATTAATAAATTCTTCATATGTAACAATTTCTTTACTAGTATTTAAAAATGCATTTCTATCATAATCAGATAGCCATTCTTTTCTATCATTAGGCCGTTTTTTATTAAATACCATATCAATTGTTTCGCTTGTATTATCGGTATTTTTAAAATAAACGATTTTTTGCTTATCAAAATATTCTTTAAATTCTTTGCTTGTGCTTGTACCTAAACCTTTATAATATTTAATAATCCATTTATCAATATTATTTTGATTATGTGATTTCCATTCTTCATATTCTCCATTATTATAAAATTCAAGAATTTCTTTACCTTTAGTTGCTTTCAAAATAGGTGTATTCATATATCCAATAAAATTAGGAATTCTAATTAATGATTGCCATTCACTATCAATCATATTAATACCAAGTCCTTTAATATGACTACCATCTAAATCTTGATCGGTCATAAATATAATTTTTCCATAGCGTAATTTTGTTTTAATAGTTTCTTCATTATATTTTTTCCCATGTTCCAGACCCAATATTTGTTTAATATCATTAATTTCTTTATTTGAAGTAATTTTATTAATTGATTCTCCTCTAATATTTAACATTTTACCCTTCATTGGATATACACCAATATAATTTCTATCTTCTCTTGAAAGTCCAGATATAATACCTGATTTAGCTGAATCTCCTTCACATAAAATTATTTTACATAAATGTGATTTTGCAGTTCCTGCGAAATTTGCATCTGTTAATTTAGGCATATCTTTAATATTTTTACATTTAGTGCCGTCTGTTTTTTTTGCTATTTTGTTTTCTTTAACTTCTGTTAAATTACATGCAGTAGACATAACACCCATTTTAACTAATTTTTCAATAAATTTATCACTTACCTCACATGAAGATCCAAAATTTGAAATAGCCGTATTTAAATAATCTTTTGTTTGACTATCAAATGCTGGATTTTCAATAGTACAATTAATAAAAATCATTAATTGTTCTTTAATAGATGATGGTTTAACATCAATGTGTTTTTTTTGTTTGATAATATTTGAAATTTTTCTAATAATTTGATTCACAATGTAGTCAACATGTTTTCCACCTTTTGATGTGAAAATTCCATTAACAAAACTAATTTGAGTAAATTCTTGTTTAGGAGATAAACAAACTACATATTCCCATCGGGGATTATTTTCTTCATACACACGCAATGTATCATTTTTTGAACCAATATATAAATCAACATAATTTATAAAATTTTTAACATCAAGTAATTTTGAATTGTATTTTACCTTTACCGATTTATCTGTTACAGCAGCAATATCATAAATACGTTTTAATAATAACGATCTAAAATTTTCATCAATATTATCAATACCAAGACGTTTGTAATCAGGTTTAAATGTAACACATGTATATGGTTTAGATTTACATTTAGTAATTTTAGGTTTTTCAATTATATTTAAATTATCTTTAAATTCTTGAATATACTTTTGACCAGTTTTATGATCAACAGTTTCTATTTTTCCCCATGTTGACCAAATAAGTACTAATTTAAATCCAAAGCCATTTTTTCCACCAACTATTTTCTTATCTTCTTTAACATAATTAGTAGATGTTCTTAAGTGGCCAAAAATTAATTCAGGAATCCATACTTTAAATTCTGGATGAATTAATATATCAATGCCATTTCCATCATTATAGAAAGATATAGTTCCATCATCTTCTATAGTAACATTGATTGCTGATACTGGATAATTAATAGAATCTTCGTTTTTATTATTAATTGTTTGATTCATTCTAATAACATGATCTCTACAATTAACAATACCTTCATCAAATAATTTATATAAACCAGGTATGTAAGTAATTTCTTTATCTATAATTCTATTTTCATTTTGATTATAAATATAAGCGTTTGATACAACATTCTCAATAGAACCAATATATGTATCTGGATTATCCAAAATATGTTGTTTATCTGTTTTTTTTTGATATTTTTTTGTTAATTCATCATTAGACAATTTCATATATACAATTATATTTTAACTATCATTTTAAATTATTTTAAAATATCAATTTTAGAAATAATAGAATATTTTATATCATGAAATATATAATAATTATCTATGACGTCGACACAATGTTTAATGTTATCAAATAATGTAGATATATCAAATAATAAATATATTATAAATAATAATTATGATAATAATATTCAATATGGTCTATATCAAAATATAAATAATAACTATACTATTAATAATATTCCAAAAGAATATCCATTAGGATTTTATAATATAGAAAATAATAATGCAATAGATAATATTATAAATTATGAATTATTAAATACTACTCCAAAAATAATATATGTATCTAGAGGAAATGATATAAGTTTTAATAATGGAGATTATTTTAGATTTTATGATGAATCATATAACATAATAAATATTTCTAATAAGCCATTTGAAGGTGATATGATTACAAATAATTCGGATAATTTTTATTTTATGATAAATGGCAATTATAAATTCATTAAAGGAATAGATTATAATGAAAATAATGGTAATTTTGAGTTAATAATTAATAATCAAGATAAATATAATTTTTTAACTGACACAAGTTTTACAATTAATATTCCTAATAATGTTAATAATGATTCAAATAAGATTACATATTATGATTTAGATAATAAAGATAATGTGTTTGATAACTTAGAAATATTAGTAAATAATAATATTAAATATTTTTATGGTGATATAAGTTTTACTATTTATTCCAACTACAGTATTGAAAATCACGTAAAATTATCTATTAAATCATATAATAATGAAATAATTAATAATAATTTATTTTTTTATAGTGAGGTATGTGATTATATAATTAAAGATATAAATAGAAAAGCAAATGATTTAATAGATCTAAGTATAGTATGTTTAAATAATGTATCAAAAGCTAAATATTTTGAATCATTACAATATTATGAATTTAATATTGATGTAAATCGACCGAATTATAATGATATAAGCAATATATTATATGAATTTAATTATGGAGTATTTGATGGAGAATATATAATTTTTGATATTTGTGAAAATTTTCCAATAGCGATACAAAATGAAGATAATAATTTTATTAAAATAGATGAGAATTATATATATTCAAAAAGATATAATTTTATTAATCCCATTATATCTGCATTAGATGATAGTTTTAATACATTAAATTTTTATTATGATGCAATAAAATTTACAGTTGATACAAGTAATATAGATATTTTAGTTAAAAATTTATTAAATATTCATTTTTATGTATTAGATATTTCTAATGAAACTATTTTATATGGTAATAATCAAGATAGAAAATTTGTTTTTAATAATAATTGTGAAAATCCAGAATTAGTAAATGGATTAACTATTTATGATGATATAAGTTTTATTATGTATGATGAGAGAGAAAGAGTATTTTATAATGATAATAGAAAATTATATAAATATAAATTAAATAAATTTGAAGAATATACTGAATTACCAAAATCATTTGAAGTATTTGATAAATTTGGACATTCCATATCAGATCGTGTTTTAATTAGCATTCCAAATTTTACATACAATTCACTTGATTTTCAAAGAGAAAAAGTGATTTCTTATAGTGTATATGATTATCAAAAAAATTTCAAAACAGCATCTAGAATTATATCTTTACAAAATGGTCCATTTATTGAATTAAATGATGCTAGCTATTTATTTCAAAATAATAATACAGATTTAAATACTATAAAGATTCAAAATATAGGAAACAACAATACATATGATTTAAGTTATGAATTTTTAAATACAATTGAGGCATATTTTTATGATAATAACTCAAATAAAATACATGTGCCATTTCAAATTTATTATGAAGAATTATATTACGATACTAATATACCAAATCCAAACTCGCGTAAATATTTATTGGATTATTTTGTTTCAAATGATAAATTAATTAATGTAAAAAATTTTTTACATAGATTTTATGATATTAATAACAGAATTTTATCAGAATATCAATATATAAATTATTATTTTTCAAATAATTTAATTTTTAATATACCAATATTAGATAATATATATGATTTTGATGATTTATCTGCCAATGAAGTAAATGATATATTAAATGCTGAATTAAAAATTGATTCTGATGATTTTAATTTTATTAATATAGACCCAAATTCTTTAAATATATCTCTTGAACCAATTAGTTCATATAGTGACCCAGAAAATATATTGAACGAAATTGGTATAATTACTTTTAAAGTAGGATCAAATCAAAATAAATTAAGATATAATTCACAATTACAAAATATAACAAGTTTTAGTTTATCATCGTCTTCATCTATTGATGAAAAAAAATTAATAATTGATTTAATAAAAAGTAATTTTTCAACAGATACAAGTAAAAATGAGATATTTACAAATATTAAATTGAGTAAAAAATTTAATCGTGAGGAGGAAAATAGAACCAGTTTTGATTTAAGTATTAATATTTCCTTAATTAATTTACATGAATTTAGTATTAATTTATACAATAATATAAAAAATAAAAATGGTTTTAATGAATCATTAACAATAACTGGTAATTTTAAAGATAAACAATTATTTGATCCAAGTAAATTTATTAATTTAAAAGAGGTAAAAAAATACAATTTAACTATTAAAGTATTAGGTCTAGATGGACCATCAGATTTTATTTATAGTCACATGAATGAAATAAATAAATCAATGAATACATTATCTTACACAGATAATAATATTTACAACAAATATAATTTTGAATCATTAGTGGAAACAACAAGTGAATTAGTTGATATAAGTAAAAATTTATATGAGATAAATAGAATAGATACAGAATATACTTTAAAAAATAATTATTCTAGAACTATAATTATTGATATATATGATAATATTTCACCTGATATAAGTTTTATATTAGATGGACAGCTTTTTACTACAAATGATGGTAATAAACAAATTAGAAATGATATTATTTTAGATTATAAATTTAGTAATTTTAAAATATACTATTTAAAGAATAATGTAAATGTAGTGTCAAATAATTTTTTTACTGAATCAAAACCAACAATAAACTATAATGATGATCGCGATTTATCAATTCTAGATAATATTTTAACTAGCCAAGATTTAAGTTATGTATTAATACCGTCATCAAATGTACCTATAAATTCATATATTTTTGATAATATAAATCATACACTGCGAATAAAATTAGAAGAAGGTTATACTTCTGCTTATAGTTTTCAAATTATTTATTATTTAATAGATAAATCTCATCAAAAATCAAATGAATTAAGAGTAAATTTAACATTATTAGGTATCCCATCATTAGAATTAGAACATGATCCATTTTTTGATCCTGATATTAACTTATCTGTATATCAAGTTCATTCAGATTATTATAGTGATCCTGGTATAACAATTGATGGTATTTATGTAAATACTCAAGATCTATCTTCAATAATCGGGGTAAATAATTTTAATGATTTGAATGTTCCAGAAAATAATATATCATTGACAGATTCATTAGGGTTTGTAAATAACTATAAGATTTCTATTATTAGAGAGATTGATTTTAATAAATTAGATGTTGTCGGAATGTTTAAAATAGAATATAAGGTAACAAAAGTTTTAGATGAATTTGGTTCACTTGGTGATTCTGGATATTTAATTAGGAATATTAAAATTGTTGATTTAACTGAACCATTTTTATTATTTCCTGACATAAATAATATAATTTTTGATTTTAGTAATAATGATAATAGAGATGTTTTATTAAATAGAAACATAAATTCTAATAATGATTTATTTAATGATTTTTATATAAATTTATCTGTTTTTTCATCATTTGATGATTTATCATTTATTGTAAATAATTTTGATGTATCTGATAACTATTTTAGTAGTAATGATATAATAACTGAAATACGTGTACAAAATATTTCGGGTAGAGATATAAGTGAAAACAATTTATATAATTTTGATAAATTTATTTTTCAACAATTAGAAATTTTATCCGAAGATGAAAAATTTATTAAAGTAACACAAACTAATATAACAAATGAAATATTAGATATATCTAATATTTATATTAATTACAAAGTAACAGATTTATGTAATAATACACATAAAGTAGTTAGAAAACTAAATATAATTGATAATGTTAAACCGAATATTATATTTGACAATATAAATGATACATTAGATGCGTTATATGTATTATATACAGATAATATTAATAAAAACATACAATATCAAGCTATTGATATAAATAATATAAATAATGACATTGGTGAATATAGAATTATAGAAGAACTAAGTAATATATTATTTAGTTTTAATTTAACTGATAATTATAATAGTAATTATGATATTTCAAATAATTTTAATATAAAAATTACTTCAGATTTAAATAATTCTCATTCATATAGAGAATTAACTGATATAATAGATAGTAACAAATTAAAAGAAAATATAACTTTTTTTGATGGCTTTAAAACGAAAAATAATAAATATAATTTAATATATTACATTTACGATAATCAAAATAATGTAAATACAATAACGAGAGAATTAGAAATAGTAAATAGTGTAAAACCAACATTAACATTTAATGATATTAATGAAATAAATGATGAAAATATTAATATTTCTATAGATAATTTTGGTAATTATGTTTATATTCATAATTTTGGTGATACAAATATAGATTTTAGACAAATATTTAATTTTAGTCACCCGCGTATAGATAATAATTCACAAGGTGAAATAATAATAAAAAGTATATTACCAGATCATATAACAAGTATTTCAGGTGATAATATATATGATCCTAGTTTTTTAATTAATATTATACCAAATAATATAGTATTTGATACACCAAATTATAAAAGAGAAAGTATAACAATTGAATTTTATTCATATATTGAAAGTTTAGATTTATCATCTATAAGTTTATCTCTTATTTTTGTTTTAGAAAATAGAGGACCTTTAATTCAAGGGGATATAGATGATTTACGTATAGAATCAGGGGTTGAAGCATATGATATAAGTTTTATAGAAAATATAACATTTTTAAGTAATTTTGATATTTTTTATTATAATAATTACACAAATAATATAACTTATAGTGAAACAAATTTTAAAACTACAATAGTAAATGATGATAATCCTGATATATCTTTTAATCAAAATAATCCTCAAAAAGGTAATTATACATTAACATATGAATCTGAAGATTTAAATGGTGTAAAATCATATTATCAAAGAAATATTAGTGTAACAGATGAACTTACACCTGATATTAAATTATTGGGTAATAGTTTAAATAATGATATTATGGAAATAATAATAAATAGAAAATTTATTGATCCGGGTGTAAATATAACAGATATAGGTAGTAAATTAAAAAGTATAGATATAAAATTATATAAAAATGATATTTTATTAAAAAGTTATTTCCAAGATAATATTGATAATAAGCAATTAATATTAAAAGATATAAGTTCAATAACTTTATCTGAATCTGAAACATTTATTGAAAATAGTGAATTTAAGATAATATATATAGCTGATGATGAGATGGGTAATATAAAAACAGTAGAAAGAAATTTAATTGTAGTACCTCAAAAAAATATTTTTATTTTTTTAGTAGAATTAATTATTACTTTACCAGATGAAACAATATTAATTTTTAATTTGGATGAAAATTTTAATACTAATTTTATAAATAATAAAGAGAATTATAGTTATTTGGAAAAATATGATATAACATATGAAGACAATAAATTAGAATATGAAGCAACAAAAGAATTTGATATTAATTTTAATTTTAATGTTAAATATTTTGATTATGATGGTATTAGAAATGATGATGTAAAAAATAATATAAGTATAACAGATAATATTCCACGTGGAAAAATAAAAGTTGGTAATTATCAAATTTATTTTCAAACATATGAAACTACAAACTTTGAATCTGTTGCGTATATTTTAAATATAAAAATTAAAGATACAAAACCACCTAATTTAAGTTTTATTCAAAGTTCATTATTTTTAGATATATCAAAAACATTATTTTTACCTTTGCTATCATTAGATTCAAAAAATATCTTATTAAATGATATTAATTATTTTAATAATTATAATAATGAGGAACAAAGTTATTTTATATTTTCTACTGATAATTATCTAATTTTTAAAATTCCCGGAATAGAGATTGATGATACTGTTCATGATTTAACAAATACAACAAGTCAAGAAACTTTATTAGGTAATTATGTTAATATATATATTTATGATGTAGATTACTCATATCTAGATAATGAATCTAATAGTACAATAAATGTTGAAAATACATTTTTACCATTAAATGAAAATACTTATATTCAACAATATTCGGTATTTGATCGATTATCAGAAAATAGAAGTTCTATATCTAGAAATTTAATAGTAAAACGATTAATACCGTTTATTAATTTAAATTATCAAAAAGATAGTAATAATAATACATATTTAAAAATGTATCATGAATTATATAGTAATTATTTAGATTTATTGGGAGAAGCATATGATTATTATGATGGTAAATTAGTATTTAATTTTAATAATATGTTAAATTATTCTTTTAATCAAAATATGTTAGGAAATCAAAAAATAGATTATGTTATACAAAATAGTATAAATGAGAAAGGTTATAATTATAGAAATGTACATGTGATAAAAACTACATGTTTACCTAAAGAGACAAATATTATAGAATTTATAAAATCTACTTATACAACAAATATTAGAATCGGATTATTTGATGGTATTTATAATTGTAAAATAGAATCTAATAATAAAGGTATTAGAATTTTTGGAGTAGATATAGAAAGAAACTATTTTTATAATATTTCTAATTTAGTAGATATTTCAGGTAATAATACATTTACATATGAAAATGAAATATATTATAAAGGTGAGTTTTCATTTATAGTAAATGGTGATTTTAATAGATTATCAGTAGAAGTAGTAGATATAGATAATAGTTTAAATAACTTTATTTATTACGATTGCTTTATATTTTCAGAAAAATGTGAACCTATAATTTTTACGGAAGTAATATTAAATGATATATATGAAGAGGATTTTATTTTAGATATATGTTCAAATGAAAATAATTATCTATTTAATAATGAAATTAAAAAACAGATATATTTATCTTTTGGTAAATATAGATTAATAAATAATACATATAAAAATTTTTACAATCCTATTAAATTTTCTTTAATTAAAGATGGTTATCATAATCCTGATTATAATTTTTCTTCAATAGATGATCCATCATATCAAAATTTGTATCATTATGATAAAAATATAACATTTAATAATTTGTCAGGTCAGAGTAATTCAACAATTGAAATTATAATTGATGCAACAACACCTTCATTATTATATTATTATAATGAAAATTTTAAAAATATGACAGGAGAGATAATAATAAAAAATAATATAGTTTTTACTAAAGAATATATAGCTTTAAATGGTAATATTTTAACATCAGATAATTCAAATGTGCTAACTGATTTTTATAATAATGATGATATTTTAAAGAATAACGTGTTATTGTCTTTAAATGTAGATTTATTAAATAGTTATAAAACAAAAAATATTATTGGATTAACACATAAAAATTTAAATCATAATATTAAATTCAATGATAAAAAAATAATATTATCCGAGTATATTGATTCTAGTAATAGTAATACAATAAAACATGATATATCAGAAAATTATTTATTTGATTATAATGAAAATAATAAAAAGTCGTATTATTTTGCATTTAAATATGTTATGTCTGATAATTCGAATATACTAGTAAATACAAATAATAGCATTGATTTTACAGAAATATTTTTTAGAAATGGAGAGATTAATAATTATTATAATTTTTTTAAGAAAAATTTATTATTGGGAACAAATTTAAATGTTGAAAAATTTTTATTTAAAACAAATGAATTACAATATACAAATCAAGTTAAAATAATAGATTCGGGTGAAATATATGAATTTTTTAATAATAAATATTTTTCACATTATGAACCAACATTTACAAATATATTAGATAATATATTATTATTTGATTTACAAATTTATTTAAATATAGATTTACTTGAGATAGAGAAAAATAAATTAGATTATATGAGAGAAAATATATTTAATACAAATTTAAATATACCTTATTCAGTTGATAATGATCAGTTATTTTTTAATAATTATCTTATTAGTATATTAAGTGATATTCCAAAAATAGATAGTGAAGAAGAAGAAATAATAAATAAGAGTATTATATTTAAAAATGGAAATATAGAATTAAATGATTATTTATTACATTCAAATACAACAAATGATTATTTATTTTCATTATATGGAGTTAGATTACAACAAGCGGATGTATATCATAGCTATGATTTTAGAACAATATATAATACTAATAATTGGGAGATAATAGGTAATATAGAATTATTAGATGATTATATTTTTATTCCAAATAACAGCATAACAAATATTGATATTCAAAATCAATTAATTATATTTTCATATTCAACAAATATTATGGGGGAAAATATATTATTATATTCGAATGATAATAGAGAAACATATATAATAAATCCGTTTTATTTTAAAAATAAAATAAATAAGATGTATTTTAAAGATAATAAATGGATTATATTGACCAGTGGTTATAATGGAATATATACATCAGAAGATGGAATAAATTGGACACCAAATTCTCAAAATTTATATAGAAAAATTACATATTATAAATCATTAGTATTTTTAAAAGATTTTAATATTTATAATGGTTTTGGGGTAGAATCTATAGCTATAAATAATAAAATAACAGATGAAATAACTTTTTTGAATATATTTGATACACGCATTTGTAATAAAATTAATTATTTTGATATTGATTTATCAAATAATGGATTAACAAGTATAATGTTTTTTTGTGGAGTAAATAATTCAAAAGATGGATTTTGTGTAGCATTTCGTCGTCTAAATAACAAAAAAATATATGATATTAATGATAATGAGATAAGATCTTTTGAATATAGTAGAATTGAAATTCCTTATAAATTTATAAGAACATCGATAGCAAATGATATATATTTGGTTGATGATATGGTCGTTTTTGTTGGTTATGTTGATTATTATAAGGAACAACCATTTATGAGATATGAAAGTAGTATTTTTTATTCAATAGATAAAGGTGAAACATTTATTCCAGTTTTAAATAGTAATAGTTTGTTTAAATATGGATTTAGAGTTATAAATTATAATGGAATATGGTTAGCATTTGGAAGTGATGTTTATATTACAGGTAATGATAATGATATACGAAATGGAAAAATAAATTATAATCATAATTATTATGTAAATAAATTAGCAAGATCAAGTGATGGTATTGAATGGGAATTAGATATAAGTTCTAACTTATTTAATTTAATATATGATATTGAAAATATTGAAATTAGAAATAATACTATTTATGTTTTTGGTAATAATAAATACATAGTTTATAGCTCTAATACAATAGATTGGTTTGTATTAGTTGAAAATTTTCCATTGATAAATAATCCAAATATTTATTTTAATAATTATAATGAAAATATAGATATATCTACACGAGGAAATCTTATATTGAATTATGTTAAATTAGATCCATATACAAGCACAAATAAATTTACAATAGAGATTGTAATAAAATTTCATACTTTAATTTTGAGTGAAGATGATATAATTTTAAATAGTTCAAAAGAGATTATTGATTCTTCTGGAAATATTGATTATATAAATAAAATTTCAATTAAAAGATTAAAAGATTTTAATAATAAACTTTATATTGAAACAACAAATGGAAATAAAGGACATGATTTATTGATTGATTTTTCAATTAATACATTAAATTATTATCATATATTAATTATGCAAAATAATTATGCACAAACCATAAATGATTACAAAATAGTGTATATTAATGGAGAACAAATAAATAATAATAATTTACATAATATTTATTATACTGAAGCATCGAATAATTTAAATTATATATTACCAATAGATACTAGAGATAGTAATTATATAAATAATAATACAACAGCAACAGAAAATAAAGGTTTGTCTCTTCAATTTATAAATTTTTACAATAAAATTTTAATATATGAAAAGGTTTTAGATATTTTTAATAATGTGGCTGATGAGATAGATTATAATAAAATAGAATATGATACTTCAAATAATTTATTGTTTGAAACAAAGAAAGAAGAATTTAAAAACAAAATATTTTTCGTAATAAGAGATAATGATCTTATAAATGAAGATACGAATAAAGTAATAGGTTTGACAGAACAAAATTTATATCATAATATTTATATTGAAGATAATACTCGATTTTTATTTCATAAATATAGTGAGTTAACAAATAATATTCAAGTAATTACAGAAAATACAAATATTATTAATACATTAGCAACTAATTCTAGTGATAAGAATTTTTTGCTTGATATATGTAGTAATGATCTTTATAATTGTTTCATTAATACAGATGATAATAATATAATAGATAATCATATATTTAAAAATAATCATATGTATGATCTTTTTAGTGATAGGAAAGATGTAAAATACCAGGTTCATTTGTCATATTTTATATATGATGAATTAAGAAATAATAGTATAAATAAAGAAATTATGGATTTTTATAATGTTGAAAGAAGATATACAAATAATATAGATACAAGTATTTATTCAACACCATATGGAGATAGTTCAGATAATTATCATACAAATTTTTTTGTGATAGATATTTTAGATTTTATAGATAGAAATTTTTATAACTCATCAAAGATTAAGAATTTTATTGGACATGAAAATATAAATTATAATAATTTAAATTTTATAATTCAGGATATAAGTTATAATGATGATTTTAATTTTTATGATCTTGACAGTAGTATTAATATTATTTATGATAAAGAATCAATTTATAAATTAAATTATTTACAAATATTTATACATAATGTAAATATAAAATTAAATTATAGTATTGAAATATTTAAACGCTATTTTAAATCAATAATTAATGGATTTAATAATAATGATTTTATTTATATAAATGATATAAATTTACAAAATTATCAAAAGTTATTTGAGGATATTGATTATGTTTCAAATGTATTTTCTTTAAATTTACCTAGTACTAGTTTGAATGATTTATTTGCATTATGTTTATTTAATGTAAAAACACTTATTAACAAACATAATAGTTTTTTTGCGAATGTTGAATTTCACAATATACAATATGAGATTATTAATACTGATATTTATGATTCTATAATTAATTTTAGTAATGTTGATCAAATTTTAACCGATACTAGTTTTATAGAATTGCGTATTGATAATTTATTAGAAAATATGAGTTTTAGAAACAATATTAATAGTAGTTTACATAATGTTTTAAATAATATACCAATAAGAGATTTTTCTGATTTTATTGAATTGAGAGAATTAGTAGTAAAATATCATAAAATGCAACAAGACTTTAATATTTTATTATATGAATTAAGAGTACGTACAATTTATTATAGTTCTGAAACTTTTGAAATTGAATTAGAAAATATGCTTTCAAATTTGAAAGATAATATTTTTAATTATGATAATATAAGTGATTTTTATCAAATATTTATAAATACATTAGGTAATTTTAATAATATTTTAATTTATTTTTTGGAGAATAATAGTTTTATGTTTGAATCTACTTATCTTGATTTATCAATTAATAATTTAAATATTAATAGATCGTTTAATGAAAACATGAGTAATAATATTTCTATAGATGATTTAGTTGTAAAAGTTAATCATATTGAAAATAATTTCAATTATATTATAAATAAAACGGATAACATATTTGATTTTGTTTCAAAATTAAAAATTTTCGATAAGATAAATTATCTTCTTGCTAAAAGTAGATTTGCATTTAATTTAATGAAATCAAATAATATAACTTTAAAAATTGACACATTTTACAATAGTTTTTTATTTAATAATATTTATTTAGATACACTAGTTATTGATATTGCAAAGCCTCATATTATACCACCAACTATAGTTTTCAATAATCAAGAGGCTATACAAAATACAACATTTGTTCGCGATTTAAGATCATCTAATATTGAAAATATAGTTAATATTTTAATAGCAGATATAAGTTATATTAGTATGCATTCAGATAATGAAGCATTTACTATTGACAAAATTAATTATTATTACGACAATATTGAAGTATTAAATAATGATTATTATTTACTTTCTTTAGATTTAACTGGATTTGAATCTAATAACAATAAAATAATAGATATATCATATATAGTTAGAGATTTTGCAAATAATGTTAATGTAATAACTAGATCAATAAAAGTTGAAACACTTGAAACAGCACCTAGATTTTTTTATTTTGGTGAAAAATTAGATATATTTAATATTGTAAATTATCCATTAGTTTATACAAGCAATAAAAATTTATCAGAATTCTTTATATTATTTGGTATAACAGCTGATGATCCTCAATCTGGTTTTAATCGTATATCAAATATTGAGTATAGATTAACTAGTGGATTAATTTTTGACAGTTCTTTAAATAGTAGTGGATTTTATCCAGATGCAATAATATATACAGCTACTGGAAGATTAGGAGAACAATTTACAATAAAACGAGATATTTCGATTAATTTATTTATTCCAGATGTAACAAGTGAAGTTTCTTTTGATGAACCACCAATAGAAATAAAATCCAGTCATTGTTGTTATCCAAAAGTTTATTATAAAGAAATACAACATAACTATAAATTAGGGTCATCAAGTACAACAGTATCAAGATTATCAAAAATAATTGTAAATAATATTAGATAATATTAACTATTTTAAATTATATTGATTTATAAATTAATATAATTTATTTACATATAGCACTAATTTCCAGATTTTTTAATTTATAATTTTTAAACATCTCTCATAAAATTCTTTTAACTTTATTTTATCTCCACCTAAACAACTATCATCTGGACAGTACCAAAATTCTCTTTCTTTTGCATGATAACATAAAATAGCAGGAATTCCATTAACCATTTTAAAAGTTTTTAATTTTATATATAATTCTAATGATTCATCTATGTCTATTTCATAATAATGAACTTTTGAATTAAACTTTAAATGATATTCATCACATATATGTTTTATTCCTTGACATGGAGCACACCAGTCTGCAGTAAATTTAATAATAATTATTTCGTTATCTTTTATTTCTGATTGCAGATTTTGTAAAGTTTCTGGTGATAATTTCAAATCACTATTTATAGACATTTATATATAATATAATTTAATATTTTTAAATTTTTTAATTATATTTTTAAATTATATTTTTACACCTTTGGAAATTTAAAACGCTGTCTTTATAGATAGTTTTTCTTTTAAAAAAATTGAAATGTAAATAAGTTGTTAAATCTCTAAACAACAGATATTTTTCAATACTAGGTATACGTTCCAAAATGTGAATATATTCATAAACAAAAACACTATTTTTGGTTTTATTACATTTAAATCGTTTTACTTCTTTTTTTTGGTTAGAATAAATTCCATTATAATATTATTAGTAATAATAATTTTATAATTTTTTATAAATTTATTATTAATCTCTCAATCTCTCAAATATTTAATATTACACCATTAGACTAGTGATTATAAATTATATAATAAAAGTTAAAAACTAATTTTCCAAAGCACTAATACGTTGTTTTAAAGATGCTATTTCAGCAAGTAGTGAACTTACAATTGTGTCTAGTTCCTGCGTTGCTGCTACATTGTAAGTGAGAATATTATTGTAATTTAGATAGTAAGGCTTTGACACTGTATTTCTTGTAACTATACCAGACGGATCAGTTGTTTCCTCTATGTAGTCGCCACCTGTTACAGAATAGTCAAGTTCGGCAATATTCTGAATATCTTGGGCGATAAAGCCTGCCTCAACACCTAGAATCTCATCTTCATCTAAAGAACCATTGAAGTCTGCTGCTTTAAGCTCTTTTGTTTTTTGATATTTTTGAGGTTTTAGTTTTCTTATTACATTAAGTGCGCCCACTATGTCTTCCTCGTTATGTTTAAGTCTGTCATCACTTCCAAGAAAACTACCACTTGACTTAATGTTGCCACCTACCTCAAGTTTTTCGCCAGGGACCTCGACACCTATACCCACATTTCCTACTAATGATGGAAAACCAGTATGTCCCATAATAACCATTCTGTTTATATCACCATTTGGTGAACCGGTTTTTATATAAATAGAAGTATCTGGTACAGTAGAAAATGTACCGTTTACTATTTTGCTGTATTGGTTTATCTGGAGATCGCCATTTCCGTTGATACTCATCCTTTCACTAAAATGTGTACCATCCTGTGTAGAAAATCTAATAGCACCGGGAACTTTATTGTTTGTTACAGAACCGTCAACTTGACAAGAAATTGTGGCAGTACGCGACCGACAATTGATTCCGTTATCCCCATTCCAGCTAAAGTAACCTAATATGTCTCCATCTGCAACGGCAGTATGTGTATTTGACGCTAACTCATTGTATGTGCTTCTGGAGCTTAGAAATTCGACAAACGGCCCGGGTCCACCTTGATTTACCTGGGAACCGGTTATTCCTATACTTCCTCCATATGAGTTCACGCTAGTTCCTTGGCCATGAATAAGTAAACTAGCTCCCTTACTACCTGCAAGTCTTACCAAATTGTGTGCGTCTTTTGTTAGTATAAGGCCATATTGGTCTTGAGTAGATGTTATTTTGTGTTGATAACCAGTGGCGTCGATTTGCCCAAGAGTATTTGCTGGTTGATATGTTATTTCTCCAGTTGAAGAATTATATAATAATTTATTACTATTTGTATCACTTCTAATAGAGTTAATAAATACATTTCCGTCCTTATGCAGTTTTAACCTTTCTACAGGATTGCCTACTCCGGTGCGAAAACTAATACCATACTCTGCGTCTACATTAAGTTTGAAGGTCTCATTCCAAAGAGCTATGCCACCGTTTTCTGTCAAAGAGGTATTTACCTGGAATTTTACATTGCTGCCCCAATTTTCGCTACCGTCTGCCTTGTAGCGTTGGCCATATGTGGAAATAAAGTTTTTGAGTTCTGTTAATAAGGCCGAATTGACATTCCATAAATTGTAATTGCTTATACCATTTATGCCAGTCACTGTGTTTCCAATGGTGCCTTCAGCGACAAGATTGCCATTTGCCTTTATGTTGCCACCTACATGCAACCTTTCATCGAGAGTAGGATTTCCGCCCATACCAATACCAACAAATCCGTAAGATGGATCCGAAATGGTCCCTCCCTTAATAAACATTTTAGTGTCGCTGGATGCGCCCGTTCCAAGATTAAAATATAAATTGCCAGTTGGTTTGGCATTGACAAATGTATTACCATTTGACTGTTGATATATAGCAGCATTTTGAACAGTGTTGAAATTAGTATGACTAAACATAGCAATAGTACCCTCTGTAGATAAGTGAGCTACACCACTTATAGCAGTAGTAGTATCTGGTTCATATGTTATTTCTCCTGTTGCAGAATTATATAATAATTTATTATTATTACTAGAAAGTCTAATCGGCTTAATAAATAATGAACCACCTTGTGTAGTATTTAAATCACCATTTCTTCCATTTATTACTATTGATTCTGAATGTTGATTCATTGGTGCTGCTCGTCTACCTATTGCTACAGTATTAGAT
>Ga0163111_10000754_pt1 | contig 19348 bp, 13 predicted proteins | sample CRUFie1St18metaG_FD_109645 | JGI IMG/M metagenome (GOLD analysis project Ga0163111, IMG submission 109645) | Marine microbial communities from the Costa Rica Dome - CRUD Field 142mm St18 metaG | ecosystem: Environmental > Aquatic > Marine > Oceanic > Photic zone | place: Costa Rica: the Eastern... | reverse complement strand
GTCCATGGTGCACTTCGTGTCGCACCCAAACTCGCTCAATACGCTCAAAACGTCCGACACGGCCACCACGCCGTCGCCGTCCATGTCACCCACGCAGGCCTGATCGCTTTGCTCCTGACAGGGGTTGTCAAGGTCGATCAAGGTCTTCTGCAAGAAGTCGTTCACGACCTCGGAGTAGCCCGAAAGACAGACCATGCCGTTGGCGCTTCCAATCCAGTAGATACGCACAAGTGGCACATACACGGTGTTCTTGGGAATGGTGCTTCCGTCGTAGCTCACGGTCAATACCTGCGACCCCCCGGGAGCGTGGGAAGGCGCGCCGGTGTAGGCGCCGCCGAACAAGCTTTCGGTTTGGCTGATTTGCAAGCCGTCCAGCTCCAACTGGTAGCCAAAGATTCGCGCATCGGGGTTCTTCACGTGGACGTCGAGGTATTGCGCATCCCAGTTGACTTCCGCAATGGTGAAGTGCGTGGTGTCAAACGGGTTGACGATGTCGTTCACCGGGAATTCGCAGTGGCTGTGCACGCCGGTCGAGTCGGGGTCCGTATGGGCCTCGTTCCACCATTGGCAATCCGCCATGAAGGCCGCATCTGCCACCGTCAATGCGCCGTCGGCGTTGATGTCGTTGCAGTTGGCCGGCGTCAAGTCGTTGCCGAGCACCCCCTCCACGTACATCTGGGCGTCGGACAAATCCTGCGTCAAGTCGTCGTTCAAGTCACCGATGATGGCCACTCCGCCACACTCGCCGTTGCAGTCAAGCAACGCGGTTCCGTAAGGGTCACCCGCACAGTCCGTGAACGTCGGGCAGTCCGTGAGGATGATGGTTTCGAGGTCGCCGCTTGAACGGTCGAGCTCGATGCACACCACCGCCCAGTTGTTCTCCGTGTTGGTTTCGTAGCGGCCCAAGGCGTCGGGGTCGTAGTCCCAGTTCACACGCACCACCAAGCGGTACTGGCCGTCTTCCACATCCGTCACGTCAATCCACTGGCAGCTGAGGCCACTGGAGTAGATGTCACCGCATCCCGAGGCGATGCCCATGTTTGAGCACCCGTACGTGTAGGAACCGCCGTCGCTGCATTCCAAGTCCATCACACAGAATCCGTTCTTAAAACCGATGGGGATCAAGGCGCCGTCCATGGTGAAGAGGTCGTATTTGGCATACCCTTGGTAGTGCCAATGGTTGTGACATTGACCCCACTCAAACTGGCCGGTCTCCTCGGCTTGTGACGTCGTTCCGATGTAGTAATCGAGCTCCCCGATGTTCTTGATGTGGGTCGTGAAACGGATGAGCTCACGCTCGCCAAACCCATTCAAACACCCTTCCTCGATGTAGCAATCGGTTTGACTGACGTTCATGGTCGTGCTGTACAAGCTGCTCGACACGACGTCCGCCAACACAATCAAATCGGGTCCGGTGCACGTGGGGTCGCCCTCGTACACACACGAGCCGTCGTCCACCTCAGCAGAAGGGCTGTAGTTGCACGCGGTCGAATCCGTGCATCCCGTGGGTTGTCCCGCATAGTCAAAGGCCCAGTCAAATCCGCCGCAGCTTCCGTCAAGCGAAGCCCACCGAATCCAGTACTGCACGCCCCCTTCCAACAAGATGGTGAGCGCTGCTTCCTCGCCGCATCCACCCTGGTTGTCGTCGTAGTAAATGGACCCCTCGTTCGTGTCGTCGAAGTTGCCCATGTTGCAGTACTCGTAGATGTACAGGGTCGTGTTGCACGCCGCACCGCAGCTGCTGAACTGGTACATGGCGTTGGCTGGAGGGGTGAACGTATACCAAAAATTGTCCCCCGCCTGCGTCACCGTGCCGTAGTCCGCCTCCGTGAGGGTCACAGCATCGTTGCAGGTGGCGCCCGGTGCACAATCAAACTGCACGATGTCCTGCTGTCCGTAGTCGCCGCCCGTGGCCACAGCCTCTCCATCGAGGTAAAGCGTGTACGCGCCTTGGCCGTAGCCGCAGCAAATCCCGTCTCCGTAGCTGTCGTTGATCACAAATTGCAAGCATGGGTAAGCGGCCGCGCCATCGATGCACACCGTGTCTGTGTACATCGTGCCCGTGGAGCCATAGGGGCCGCCCGACAGCAACTCGCCATTGGCGTCTGAAAGAGTCCATGTGATCTCGCCGGGGTAGTTGTCCGTCAGGATTTCCACCAAGACTTCCGATTGACCGGCTTCGCACTGCGCAGACGTCTCGGAGGACAGCCCCAACATGAGCGCCAAGGCTCCGAGGGCTGGGAAGAGTTTGACTGGGTATTTCATTCGTTCGGGATTGATTGTTCTAAGCAAAGTCTCGTTGTTCATTCCATCAGTTGCACACGTCGCCAAACGCACCCAACACAAGCAGCATGTCCGACACGGTAGTCGCACCGTCGCCGTTGACGTCTTCAGGACAAGGTGCCGTGTACATGCACTCCGTTGTCACATTGGCCCAAGGCACGTAATTCAGCGCCTCGGGATCTGTACAGCCTGCAAACTGACAAGAATTGTCGTCTTGCGTTGCGTTGGCATTGTAGTTCAAAGCGCCCGGATATTGGCACCCCGCGACATTCGTCACTGGGACGTAATCCAGGTTGCGAAATTCCTTGATGATGTTGGGGCCCGACCCTGGATAGGAAGGTCCATTGAAGGCAAGGTACACCGCTCCAGTCGTTGGATTCACAGCCACATCGCGGATGCGCTGACCGTAGCTCGCAAACCACTGTGTCTCTCCCGTCACAGTCATGCCATCCTCGGACATTGACAGCACACTCAAGCGCTTGTCATCAAGTGCAAACCCACCCATCACCGACAACAGCAAGCAATTTTGCCATTCTGGAATGGCTGGATGATTGTACCATGTCAACCCGTTCACAGCCGCGCAAGGCGAGAACGTGTCAATGGGCTCCACGACATTGTTCAAAGCACAAAAGCTGTTCTCACTCGACGTGTTGCACATCCCCTGAACATTGGGCCAGCCATAATTGCGTCCCGGCTGAATGATGTTCACCTCATCGTCGTTGCTCTGTCCGTGCTCAGAACTGTAGATGACCCCCCCCGGGCCCATCGCCAAACCTTGAGGATTTCGGTGGCCGTAGCTGTAGACGTAGCTGCCTGGCGTCGGATTGTCAGCGGGCACGGTCCCATCGAGATTGATTCGTAGGACTTTGCCGTTGAGGCTGCTCAAATTTTGACTGTGCGCCCCGGAATCCCCCACATCACCTGTGGTCATTAGCAACGTGTTGTCTGGCAACACCAACAGGCGGCTCCCATTGTGAATCCCCCCGGCGGAAAGGGTCAACAAAATCTCTTCGTTGACCAACGACGAACCGTTCCAATCAAATACAGAGAGGCGTTCTGTGCCATTCCAAGTCGGGCCCGTGGTATAGACGATGAACACTTTTGGGGTCGTCTCCCATTCAGGATGCATGGCCATGCCCAGCATCCCGGGCTCACCTGTACCGTTGTTGGTCACCGCCTTGGTCAATACCGTCGACGTCGCACCCGTCTCGGGGTTGATTCGATACACGGTTCCCGGCCTGCTCGTCACCCACAAAAAATCATCAGGCCCCCACAGAATTTCCCATGGAAGTTGGATTCCTGATGCCACATTGGTGGCTGTGAGTGTGGTGTTTCCCACTTGAAACGTGTCTTGAGCGCAAAGGGGCTCGAGAGAGGCAAATGCGGCGATAAGGGCGCCACTTAAGGCAAATTGACGAATCATAGAGCGCAGGTTTTGGTTTTCATAAAGTACGCCAAAACTGAGAGACCGCCTTGAGTGCAGCGAAGTTTCCCACAATGATTGGGTGGTGAACTCGTTGACTTGCAGTCGAAATGCCTTGTTATCTCGATGCATATTTGAGTGAACAGTGCCCAGCGCACGTGTCATGTCATCCGTCCACGAACTTCGTCCCTTAAAACCCCATCGTCATGCCTGAAATGTCCCAAAAAACGTGGCTCCTCGTCGTGGCGAGTTTGGTGCTGGTGGTCGGGTATTTGGGCTTCCAACTCTCGGAACGGAACACCGCCATCGGTTTGCTCAACGACGACAACGCTGGGCTCACCCTCGAGAAAGACCAACTCATCCTCGACCTTGAAAAAATGCGCTTCTCCTACGACACGCTCGAAACGGAGAACAGCATGATGGTGGCGGAGCTCGCCGCGCAACAAGAGCGCATCGATGGGCTGCTCACCAAGGTGAAGAACGGATACTGGGAAGTCGCCAAGCTCAAGAAGGAGGCGGAAACCCTGCGAAGCATCATGAAGGGCTACATCGGCACCATCGACTCGCTGAACCAACTCAACATGGCGTTGCTTGACGAGAACCTCGCCATGAAGGAGCAGATGGAGGCGGTGTCGCAAGAGAACGCCAACCTCGTCGAGCGGCAGGAAAACATGGAGGACATGCTCGAAGCAGGCCAAACCCTCCAAGTCGCTGAGTTCCTCCCCACGGGCGTGCGCGTGCTCTCGTCTGGACGTCAACGCGACACGGACCGTGCCGACCGCTGCGACATGCTGCGAGTGTGCTTCACCATTCTGGAAAACCGCATCGCGCCTGTCGGCGACAAGACCCTGCGCCTGCGCATCAGCGACAGCGATGGAACCGTGCTGCCAAGTGCGGAAGGGGACAGCGATTTCAGCGCCTCTCGGACGGTGGACTACGCCCGCGAACGACTCGACGCCTGTGTATTCTACGAATATCCCGACGACACCGTCCTCGAGCCCTACCAACCCGGCACCTACCTCGTCGAGATCCTCGAGGGCAACACGGTCATCGGCACCACAGACTTGGTGTTGCGATGACCGCCCTCGGGCTGTGCGGGCAAATCCGTCGCGTATCCATTCCCGGTGTGCGTTCCTGAAGTCCATGCTGGTCGCATGAGCTTCGTGTCGAACGTTGCGTCATGGTTTTGGAAAGTCGCACCCGGACCGGGCAACTCGGAGAAGACCTTGCTGTGGCGCACATGGAGGGCCTCGGCCACCAAGTGCTCGAGCGCAATTGGCGCTGGCATCGCTTCGAAATCGACGTGGTCTCAGCCCTAGGCGGGCAACTCGTCTTCCACGAAGTGAAGAGCCGGACTGGGTGCGATGTCGCTCCTGACCGACATGACATGCCGTCCTTGGGGCAGCGGCGGCGGATCGTCAAGGCGGCCCAAGCCTACCTCCTGCGCGAGGTTCAGCGCGGGCGAGAGTGCCGGTTTGACGTGTGGTGGGTGACCTTTCGCGACGGGCGAGGTCCGCACTTGACGCACCTCCCCAACGCGTTTGATGGCGTGGCCAAGCCGCCCCGCAAACGCAACCCGTGGCGGGCCCTGCGATGACCTTGTCCCGCGACGTACCTTTGCGGCATCATGAAACAAAACCCTGACCAAGGCCGCCGCGGAGGCGCCCGCAAGGGAAGTGCTGGCCGACGAAGCGGCAGCGCGAAACCTTCGAACAACCGAGGCGGACAACGTTCTTCCTCTTCCCGCCCAGGAGGCAAACCCTCAGGTCGCCCAGGCGGCCGACCGGGCGGAAGACCTGGCGGCCCCAAGCCCAAGCTCAAATTTGCGCCCGTGCCGGACTCCACGGCCACCATGCGCCTGAACCGATACATCGCCCAAGCGGGCGTCTGCTCCCGCCGAGAAGCCGATGTGATGATTGGCGCTGGGGTGGTGAGTGTCAACAACAACGTGATCACCGAGCTCGGATACAAAGTGGACCCCACCAAGGACCTTGTTCGCGTCGAAGGCGACACCATCCGTCCGGAAACCATGCGGTACGTGCTGGTGAACAAGCCGAAGAACTTTTTGGGCATCGAGAACGACCCGAGTGGGCGGCGCAGCGTCGGCGACCTCATCAAGAAAGCCTGCAAAGAGCGCATCTACCCGGTTGACCGCATCGAAAAAGAGAGCACAGGACTCATCCTGTTCACCAACGATGGCGAGCTCGCCAAGCGACTGAACCACCCCAAGGTGGGCCTGCGTGAGCTCTACCACATCACCTTGGCCAAAAAGGCCAATCCCGAAGACCTCGAGAAGATGCTCGAGGGATTTGTGCTGGATGAAGGATTTGTCAAGGCCAAGGAGGTCGCATTCGTCAAGAACGACCCCCACGAAATCGGCATGGAAATCCACAGCAACCGGAGCCGAATTGTGCGCCGCATGTGGGAGCACCTCGGACACAAAGTGGTCAAGGTCGATCGCGTGGTCTATGGCCCGCTCACCAAGAAGGACTTGCCGCGTGGCCATTGGCGCCACCTGACCAAGGACGAGCTGAACATGCTTCGCATGACCACGTGAGTGGCCGTACCTTCGAAATCATGAACGACAGCCTGGTCATCATCCCAACGTACAACGAGCGTGAGAACGTGGTTCGCATGCTCGAGACGGTGATGGACCTGGAGTTCCCGTTCGACGTGCTTGTCGTGGACGACGGTTCGCCCGACGGCACCGCCGCCCTGGTCAAGGAGTGCCAAGTGGCGCAACCCAACCGCATTCATTTGCTGGAGCGCGTGGGTAAGCTCGGACTCGGAACCGCCTACATCGCGGGGTTCAGCTGGGCGCTCGAACGCGGCTACGACTTCATCTTCGAGATGGACTGCGACTTCTCTCACGACCCCCACGACCTGGTGCGCCTGCGCATTCCGTGTGCCGAAGGCGGCGCGGGCATGTCGGTGGGATCTCGCTACGTGAAAGGGGGTGGTGTGGCCAACTGGCCCGTCAACCGACTCATCTTGAGCTACGGCGCATCGATTTACGTGAACACCATTTTAGGCTTGGGCGTCCGAGACAGCACGGCAGGGTTTGTGTGTTACCGTCGTGAGACCCTCCAGGCGATCCAGCTCGACGCGGTCCAATTTGTGGGCTATGCGTTCCAAATCGAAATGAAATTGCGCGCCAAGCGGAATGGCTTCGCCGTGAAAGAAGTGCCCATCACCTTCGTCGACCGCGAGTTGGGGACGTCCAAGATGAGCATGAACATTTTCCGCGAAGCCCTTTTGGGCGTGCTTCAGATGCGGTTCAAGCGCATCTTTTTTCCTGCCAAATCCTGAGTTTCAATCCTCCTCTCTTGCCATGAGCCAAGCCACCCTGTTTCGCCACGCCCACGTCGTCACGGACGGCGCCGTTCACGTTCAAGACGTCCTTGTGGATGGCGAACACATTGTGGCGGTCGGCGTCAACTTGGCGGAGCAAGGTGCCGACGCACACGTCAAAGCACTGGCAGCAGGCGCGGAAGTGAAAGACTGCAAGGGGTTTTGGTTGATGCCTGGATGCATCGACGACCAAGTGCACTTCCGGGAGCCCGGCTTGACCCACAAGGCAGAGATCGCGACCGAGTCGGCCGCCGCCGCGGCCGGTGGCATCACCTCATTCATGGAGATGCCCAACACGGTGCCCCAAGCCTTGACCCAAGACTTGCTCCAAGACAAATACGACCGTGCCGCGGAGGTGAGTCCTGTGAACTACAGCTTCTTCATGGGGGCGAGCAACCACAATTTGGACGAGGTGCTCAAGACCGACCCCACCCGCGTCTGCGGCATCAAAGTCTTCATGGGTTCTTCCACAGGAGACATGTTGGTGGACGAATCTGCGGTGCTGGAAGGCATCTTCAAGGAGGCGCCCACCCTCGTGGCCACACACTGTGAAGATGAGGCCACGGTGCGCGCCAACTCGGAGGCGGCCCGGGCGCGTTACGGCGAGACGGTGCCCATTGCACAACACCCCTTGATTCGCAGTGCCGAAGCGTGCTACAAGAGTTCGTCCAAGGCCGTGGAGTTGGCCACCAAGCTCAACACCCAGTTGCACATTTTGCACATCAGCACGGCGCGCGAGTTGGACTTGTTTGACAACACCCAAGCGCTCGAAGACAAGCGCATCACCGCGGAAGCGTGCATTCATCACTTGTGGTTCAGCGACGCAGATTATGAGTCCAAAGGCACCCACATCAAGTGGAACCCCGCAGTGAAAACGGCCGAGGACCGGGAACAGATTCGCGCCGCCATACTCGATGGCCGCATCGACGTGGTCGCCACCGACCACGCCCCGCACACCAAGGAAGAAAAGAACGGCAGCTACTTCAAGGCGCCATCCGGCGGTCCTTTGGTTCAGCATGCGCTCGTGGCCATGCTCGACATGGTGCACGACAGCGTCCTCTCGGTCGAGAAAGTGGCAGACCTCATGGCCCACCGCGTGGCCCGTTTGTTCCGGATGTCTGACCGCGGTTTCATTCGTCCGGGCATGAAGGCCGACCTCGTGCTCGTTCACCCCAACGATCCCTGGACGGTCCGCGAAGACAACGTGATGTCCAAATGCGGATGGTCTCCGTTCACGGGTCACACGTTCAAGAGCCGCGTGCACGAAACATGGGTCAATGGCACATGCGTGTGGGACGGTCGCCGCATTACAACCTCACACGGCAACCATGCTGGCCAACGCCTTTCGTTCAGCCGCTAAGTGCCTGCTCCGGCGTGCCATTCGAGGCCGCGCAGGTGCTGTCTTGCTGCTCGTGGGACTTGCCGGATGCAGACCTGCACCAGTGGGCGGTAACGCCGCGCCAATTCCACCGCAAGGCGTGCTTGGGAGGGAGGAATTTGTTCGGGTGATGACCGAGGTGCAACTCGTAGAGGCTGTGGCCGACAAACGCATTTACCGCAACGACAACGAGCGCCAGCGACTCGCAGAAGCGTACAACGACGTTTGGGCTCGGACGGGGGTGAGTGCGGCCACGTTTGATTCCAGCTACACATGGTGGTGGGGACACCCCGAAGCCATGAAAGGTGTGCTTCGCGACGTGGTCGACGCCCTCAAAGACATGGAGGTGGAAAGCAACCAGGGAGATGCCGCTGGGGCGGAAGGAAACCTCAAGAACCGCGTTGCCGGCGATACGCCTGCACCGTCGACTGAATGACGTCGTCGATGGGGGTGTACGCCCACGACTGGCCAAGATCTTTCAAGACCTGAACAATCCGCGATCCATCGTAGCGCTGGTGTTCGCTTCCGCTCGTCAGGCTTTCTCGTGAAATCATGGACCTGCGCCCGGTGAATCGTTCCGCCACCCAAACCAACCGCCAGGCCAGTCCCGCAATCCACGGCTTGACGGCGCGGGTCGGGGCGGGCCTTCCCAAAGCGGAGGCGATGGTCGCCATAACGTCCCGGTGGGTGCGGTGCTCCGCACACAACACAAAGCGCGCATCGCGCACCTCGCTGTGCCCGAGCCGGACGCAAACCTCGGCCACGTCGTCGGCGCCCACGTAGCCTCCACTGCCCACGGGATACCAAGACAAGCCGCGGTCCAACACCCGGAACAGGGCGGACGAGCTGCGGCGGAAATCGCTCGGCCCCAGAATGACCGTGGGGTTGACCACGACCAGACCGCCAGCCAAGCCTTCCACGGCACCTCGGAACACCTCCATCTCGGCGCGGTGCTTGGAGCGAGCGTACGCCGACGTGCCGGGTTGTTCCTCGAACAATGTCAACTCGTCCGTGGGTTGGCCAGCCTTTCTGCCCAGGGCCGCGACGCTGCTCACGTGAACGAGCCGCGGGGTGCCACAGTGAAGCATCGCATTGACAAGGTTGGCCGTACCCTCGGCGTTGATGTGGCGCAAGGCCTCCCTGTCTGCCGCATGAAACGAGACGAGGGCGGCGCAGTGAAAGACCCGCGTCACGCCCTCCAGGGCGTCTTCGAGAGAGGCTTGGTCCGTCAAATCGCCTTCGACCCACTCTAACCGCGCGAGGCTGTCTGAATCAGCTTCGCGCACGGCCTGCTCGACGCGGGCACGGTCAGACGAGAGGCGGTGAAGGGCGCGCACGGTTTGGCCTTGGGACAGGAGCTTGACCACCAAAGGCATCCCCACAATCCCCGTTGCTCCTGTGACCAAATCCATGCCGCAAAGTACTGCGCGACCTACCTTCGTTCAACGATGGCGACCACCGACCACATCCAAGCGATCCTCGATCGGATGCCCCAAGAACCGGGCGTCTATCAGCACATCGATGGGGACGGAAAATTGCTGTACATCGGCAAGGCCAAAAACCTCAAGAAGCGCGTCGCCAGCTACTTCACCAAGCAAGACCATAACGGCAAGACGCGGTTGCTGGTGAAGAAGATTCGGGATGTGCAATGGATTGTGACTGCAAGCGAGGCCGACGCCTTGTTGCTGGAGAACAACATGATCAAGGAGCACAAGCCGATCTACAACATCCAACTCAAAGACGACAAAACATATCCCTTCATCGTTCTGAAAAACGAACGGTTTCCAAGGGTGTTTCCCACCAGACAAGTCCGAAAGGACGGGAGCGAATACTTCGGGCCTTACTCGCATGTAAAAGGGATGCACACTGTAATTCGTTTTGTCAAATCGCTCTACCCACTGATGTGCAATTCGTGTCGAATTGAATCCATCAAAATTCTAAAGCGCGGTGGAACAATCAACAAAACGAAATCTTGTTTAGGTGCTCAGATAGGCACTTGCTGCGGTCCATGCACAACCACAGATGCGGAGACGGAATATCACGCACGAGTTGCCTCCATTCGTCACATACTCAAAGGCAACCTAGGCGAAGTCAAAAACGCATTGAAAAGTGGCATGTTGCAAGCTTCCAATGATTTGCGATTCGAGGAAGCGGAACGACTCAAAATCAAGCTTTTGGCCGTCGACAAATTTCAGACCAAAAGCACTGTCGTCCACCCCACCGTCTCGGACGTGGAAGTCTACGGGGTGGTGAGCGACGCGAAGGCGGCGTTTGTCAACTTCATGCGGATCCACAACGGCGCCGTGGTGCAAGGCCAAACCCTCGAGTTCCGTCGACGCCTCGACGAAACGGACGAAGAAATCCTCTCCGCGGCCATTCCCCAGATTCGGGACCGCTTCGACGTGGCGAGCCGCACCGTACTTGCCCAGGTCGACGTGGCGGTGCTGGGCGCAGAGTGCCTCGTGCCCCAACGGGGCGACAAGAAGAAGTTGCTCGACATGAGTCTGCGCAACGCACAGTTTGCCATGCGCGACCGCCACGCCCAGCTCGAGCAGGTGGACCCCGACGCGGCGAAAGACCGCCTTATGGAAACCATGATGCACGACCTCCGGCTCAAGGAGCACCCCGTGCACATGGAGTGCTTTGACAACTCCAACATCCACGGCACGAACCCTGCCTCGGCGTGTGTGGTGTTTCGCAACGGCAAGCCCGCGAAGCGCGACTACCGCAAATTCAACATCCGCACGGTCGTAGGTCCGGATGATTTTGCCAGCATGAAAGAGGCGGTGTACCGCCGTTACAAGCGGCTGCGCGACGAGGGTGAGTCGCTCCCCCAAATGGTGGTCATCGACGGCGGCAAGGGCCAACTTTCCCACGCCATGGAAGCCATCGACGAACTCGGACTTCGGGGCAAAATTGCGTTTGTGGGCATCGCCAAGCGCCTCGAAGAACTCTACTTCCCAGGCGACAGCGTGCCGATCTACCTAGACAAGCGTTCGCCCACCTTGCGCGTGGTGCAGCAGATGCGCGACGAAGCGCACCGGTTCTCCCTGGCCCACCACCGCAAACGACGCAGCAAAGCCTTCCTGCATTCCGAATTGGACGACATTCCCGGGGTGGGGCCCATTACCCGTCAAGCGTTGATGACGGCATTTGGAGATGTCAAGGCCATCTCCGACGCTTCGGAGAAAGCCCTCCTCAACGTCGTCAACCTCAAAGTGGCCCGCGCCGTGCGCGTGCACTTCCACGGGTCGGACGCCTAACTCAGTCGCAAACCCCGCCAAACACGGCGAGCAATCCGAGCAAGTCGGCGACACTCACTAGGGCGTCCCCGTCCACGTCACTTTGGCATCCGTCCAGACACCCAAAATCAGCAAGCACCATGAGCAAATCGCTCACCGTGATGCTTCCGTCGCTGTTCAAATCCCCGGGGCATGAGCCAGTACATGAGTCGTATTCGCACGAATCGTCGTCGATGACCGCAGAGGGGTTGTAGTTGCACGCTTGCGGGTCTGTGCATTGCGTGACCACGACATCCACGTCCGCACGGGCACTCACGCATTCCACATCCAGAGTGCTCTCGACATTCCACTCGTAGAAGAAGTAGTAGTAGTCCAAACTTGGGCCTGCCGTGCTGTTGGTGATGCTTCCGAGACCTGCCAAATCGTAGGGATAATTCAGTGTCGAGGACGTGCCTTCACGCCACAGCTGCGGGTCACCCGTGGTGCAGCGCAAGCCGTAATTCGTTCCTGGCGCAAGCTCAAATCCAATGGGCAGCACAAACTCCCCATCCGTCACCGTCGCGGTTGTCGACCACAACACCTGTCCGATGTCGTCGATGATTTCAAATCCACGGTCGAAGGTGCCGTTCGCATAGAGCTTGACATCCACCAACCGCATGGGTTCGAACACGTCAAACTCCAACCAACGCACGCTGTTGGGGTGGTACTGGCCTCCGGGTTGGTTGGTCAATTCTCCTCCCGTTCCCGCAGGGCCCTGGGTCGATTGACTCGATTCCACCCAAAACGTCGTGGAAGCCGTGATTGCAGGCAACGGAAGGCTGTTGCCCTGCCCAAGTAAAGTTCCTCCCACCTCTGCATCGTACCAACGCAACACCTGCCCCACTTCGGCCTGTGCGGTCAACGTCACAGGACCCGGTTCGGCCAGGGTGGTGTCTGGTGAGGTTGTGGGAGGCACCGTGGGGCCCTCAAACACCTGAACCTCGACCGCATTGGAGCTCACGACATTGCCACACTGGTCCTCCACGTCCACGCTGTACAGGCCCGATGTGCCGACCTCCAACGTCGCCGAGGTCGAACCGGTGCTCCACAAATACGACACCCCCTCGCTCGCCGTCAAGCTCCACGTGCTTCCCGCGCAGAGGTATTCGTCGCCGGACACCTCGACCGTGGGCACCACCGTGCCATTCAGCACGTCCACCACAATGGCGTTGGACAACCCGGCGCAACCCTCCCCGTTGAACGCCGTCAAGGTGTAAACCCCGGCCTCAGAAACCTCAAGCATGTTGCCCGCAGTGACCCCACCACTCCATTGGTAGGAATCAAATCCGGCAGGGGCCATCAAGATGGCAGTCTCGCCAGGACACAATTCAGTGGTGGATGCCGTGATTTCCAGCGGCACGGTGCACGGCACCTCCAACACCGTGTGATACTGGTCGATGGCAGGCGTCGTCAAAGACGTGGTCAGGCCGCTCGGCCAAAACACCGTAGCCGTCTCCACCACGTCGGCCGCGCCCAGTCCAAAGTGGCATGAGAACGTCGACGTCATGCCGTAGCTCTCCCCGGCGCGAACGCTCCGGACCTGCGTCCCGAACGAGCCGGTGATCTCCACCGTCGCCCCAACCGCATCGCGGTTGGATTGAAAGCCCTCGAGCTCAAAGGTGATCCAGTGCTGGTCGAGGTTGCCGTTGTTGATCCACAACACGTCGTCGTTGCCGTTGTCCGCACTCACGTACCCGTTGCCGTAGCTCGCGTACAAGTCAACCTGCCCATCGCGGTTCACATCGCCCGTGGCGAAGCTGTGCATGGTGTCGCCGTAAGGGAACATGTTGGGGACGTTGGAGAAGGTTTGGTCTCCGTTGTTCTTGAAATAGGCGTGTGCCCCTCCGCTGTAGACCAAATCCACATACCCGTCATTGTCAAAATCCTCGAGCTTGGCCTGCAAAAAGAATCCCGTCACCTCGAGTCCACTTCCGGCAGTGATGTCCGTGAAATTGCCCGTGCCGTCGTTTTCCAACAGCAACAGCGTCGTGCTGTGGTTGGTCACCAAGCAATCGAAATCGCCGTCGTTGTCAATGTCTGCGAAGTCGGCCGTCCAGCTCTGCTCAAAAAATACCAAGCCCCGCTCAGACGCCTCCTCCGTGTAGTTGCCTTGGCCGTCGTTGACCCAAAGCTGGTTCACCCGACGCGGGTCCTGAGGGTCGTTCACGAACTGGCGACACTTGGCGATGTACAGGTCAATGTCCCCGTCGCGGTCAAAGTCGGTCCACACCGAGCCATAGTTGCCGCTGTGGTCCGTGTTGGGGTATCCGCCCGTGTCATAACTCGTGAGTGCCATGAGCGCCTGGTTGTTGGTCAGTGCCCCGGCCTCGTCACCCTTCCAAAGGCGGCTCACCGCATCGTCATGACATGCGAACACATCGAGCACACCGTCTTGGTCAATGTCCGCCATGTTGCAGGCTTGCATAAACATCGAACCGTTCCCCAAGCTCTGCAAATTCCCCTGACCCGGCGCGGTGATGTGCATCAAGTGCACCCCGTCGTATGACCCGCCGCTGAACACGTCTTTGTGTCCGTCGTTGTCAAAATCGCCCACGCACATCCCCCATTGGCTGGAGCCCGAGACGGTGCCCAAATTGAAATCGGCGAACGTGCCATTCGGCGCCTGGTACAAAGTGTGCAACACGCGGCTCTGGTCGAGGATGATCAGGTCATCGTAGCTGTCCCCATCCAAATCCGCGAATCCCACACACCCCCCGCTGTTGTAGGTCGTGGGCAAAGCGCTGTTGCCGTTGGTGAAGGATTGGGCTTGGGTGGCCAAAGTGCATCCCCAGCCCCCGACAAGGGCGAGCATGAGGGTTTTCAAAACAGACGAATTCATGGTTCAGGGCGTTGGGTTTGAGTCGCTAGAATGTCAACAACCACGTTGACAGCGCTTTGGAAGATACGACAGCCGCGCGCCAAAAGACGTCACCTGGGTCACGGGCAGCCGTTTTCAAAAGTCAAACCGCCCACCCAAGGCGGACCCGCCCAAGGCGCGACACTCCTCAGCCAGGCGCCGAACCAAGTCCGCAGCCGGCTCCAGAGTGTCCAACATGGCCGCGATTTGGCCGATTTCCAGTTCGCCTTCTTGCAAGTCGCCTTCAAACATGCCCCGCTTGGCACGGCCTCGTCCCAGAAGCTCACGAAGCTCGTCAGGCGTGGCCCCTGCCTGCTGCGCAGCGATCACTTGTTGCGCAAAGTCGTTGTGCAGCAAGCGCACTGGCGTGACGTCTTTGAGCTCCAAACTTGTCGCCCCTTCTCCTGCCGCCAGCACCGCCTCTTTGAACGCGATGTGCGCCGAGCTCTCCGGTGTGGCCACAAACCGGGACCCCAGCTGCACCGCCTCCGCACCGAGCATCATGGCCGCGAGAATGGACCGTCCATCGTGCAATCCTCCCGCCGCGATCACGGGAATGTCGCACGCATCCGCCACGGCCGGCAAGAGGCACATGGTCGTCGTTTCTTCTCGACCGTTGTGACCGCCGGCCTCAAAGCCCTCGGCCACCACCGCAGCCACACCAGCCTCTTGGGCCTTCAAGGCAAATTTGACGCTGCTCACCACGTGCACCACCTTGATGCCGTGGTCCTGCAAATGCTTCGTCCACGTCCGCGGGTTGCCCGCGCTGGTGAACACAATGGGGACGCCTAGTTCGACGATGCTCGCCATGTGCTCTTCGACCGCGGGGTATAGCAGGGGGACGTTCACCGCGAAGGGCTTTCCCGGTGCCGCGGCTTGGACCTTTTGGATTTGGTCCCGCAACACCTCGGGATACATGCTCCCCGCGCCCAAAATCCCCAAACCTCCAGCCCCACTGACCGCGCTGGCCAATTCCCATCCGCTGCACCACACCATGCCCGCTTGAATGATGGGCAGTTCGATGCCCAAAAGGGCGCACGCGCGGTTGGAATTGTTCATGACGGCAAATTACTGGGGCTTGGTGCCTCAAACAACGTGCAATTCTCTTGGATCAATGCAGGGGCATCCACAAGTTCTCTGTGCTTCGCGACACAAGCCTCCGACATCGCTTCCCAAGTCTCCGTGGGCCACTGGATGGCCTCTTGCATCCGGTCCACCCACAACGCTTTCTCCAACGGCTCATCCCATCCCAAACCCGCCTCTGACAACCCCCTCCATGGGGTCTGGTCGCTCAAGAGTACGGGACGGCCATGGGCCCAAGCCTCCACCACGGCATGGCCAAAATTCTCATGCATCGTCGGCATCAGCAGGGCATGAGACCGACCCCAAACCTCCCCAAGTTCATGGGGCGGAACGGCGCCCACATGGACGATGTCAAGCCCTGGTTTGGACAGTGACAAGAGGTGTTGCAGATACACCTCGTCTTCTGCCGGTCCCACAAGCTCCACCCGCAAGAGCTTGCCTTTCAAGTCCACGTCTTGCAACGCTTCCAGGGCGAAGTGGAGGTTCTTTTTTTGTTGAATCCTACCCACCATGACCCAGGTCAACCCGTGACCCGTATTGACAGGTGTGATGTTGGCATCAAACAGCGGAACGTTCATGGCTGTGTGCACCTCAGATCCGGGCATGTGGGTGAGGATTTCTGCGCGTTCAACCTCTGTGCTGGCGTGCCAGCGGACGCCCCGGAAAAGGCCGAGCAGACGGGCTGCCGTCAAAAAGACCTTCTTCTTGACTGGTTTGATGGCGAGGGCGCCAGCGCCCAACATGCCGCGAGGTGCAAGGACCACGCGGATCCGCAAAGTGCGGGCCGCCCTCAAAGGGTGCAACGCAAACGGAACGCTGAACAAGCTGTTGAGGTAGACCACATCTGGCGCGGGGTTGTCGAGGGTGCCACGCAACTTCTCGAGCCACCATGCGTGGGTGACCGAGGAGCGATACGTGACTTGGATGTCGTCGCGAATGTGGGGGACATTGGGCTCGATGCCCGCGAGAGGCGACGGACTTCCGAGGTCGTGGTCGCCGCACACCACTTCGAGGTCGTGGTCGGTTTGGGCGCGAAGCAACTGCATGAGGTTGTGCACACTTCGAATGGGGCCTCCCGCCTTGTACGCCGGTGGATACCACTCCACCACGGCCAAAATCCGCAACGGATGCTTGCCTTCCGGGGTGGTGTCACTCGAGGCCATGGCGGTCAAGGTAGCCCCCAAGGACGGCAAGAGACCACACCCGGCTCCAAGACCATGTGGTTTCTCCCGCATGGAAGGACCGTTCCATGTCCGCGATGGCATCCGACTGGACCCATGCACGGTCCTTCAAGCTCTGGAGCCCGGCATCGCACACCTCCTTCAGCTCTCCGCGAAGCCAGGATTCCCAGGGCAGCACAAACCCCATCTTGGGGCGATTCACCACGTCGTCGGGCAGGAGGCCGTCGAGGGCCTCGACCAACAGCCGCTTGGGGGAAGTGGGAAATTTTTGGGCATCCGGTGAGGCCAGTGCCGCCGCCACCAGCCGGTGGTCGAGGAAGGGCACGCGAACTTCCAGCGCATGGGCCATGCTGAATTGGTCGGCGTCACGCAGCAGGGTGTGCCCCATGTACGTGCGCATTTCTGCAAGGCTCACCTGGCTGAGAAACGGGAGGCCAAACGCCTTCTTCCCCGGAGCCAATTCCGCCACCAACCACCGAAACACGGGGTTGGTCAACGGCACGTCCGAGGCCAACATGCGCTGCAAATCCGCGCGCAAGAACATTTGGCGTGACAGCGGATATGTGTGCGCCACGTCAAAGTAGTGTCCTCCTAAAATCTCGGCCTGTTTGCGCGACGTCATGCCCGGACGCACCGCGACGAGCATCTTACCGAGAAGGCGACGCCCGCCCTTGGGCCACGATCCGAGCCAATTGAGTTTGGCCAGGCGCGCACTCCGCTCGAAGACGGGGTAGCCAGCAAACAATTCATCGCCGCCCAAGCCACTCAAAGCCACCTTCACCCCCGCACGTCGCGTCGCGCCACTGACCACATAGGTGTTCAAGCCGTCGGCGCTGGGATGATCCATGGCGTCGAGGCCAAACGGAACCTGCGCCAAGAAATCTTCAGGTGTCAACCGCAGCTCGTGGTGGTCGGTGCCAAACCGCTTCGCCACGGCACGAGACCATGGACTCTCGTCCAGTGACGCTTCGGCAAACGTGACGCTGAAGGTGCTGACCGGTTGGGTCGCCACTTCGGACATCAACCCAACCACGGCACTTGAATCGATGCCCCCGGACAAGAACGCACCGTAGGCCACGTCAGACCGCATCCGGAGCGCGACCGAATCGGAAAGCAATTCACGGATGCGGAAACGACGCGCGCGGTCGTCGAACGTCGGTTCGCCCAGCGCCTCGTCCGCAGGATCCCACCATTGCGCCACCCTGAGGTCCTCGTCTTGGGCCACAAGCAAACTACCAGGTTCCAACAACTGAACGCCAGACACAATGGTCGCCGGTGCATGGACGGTGCCATACATCCATTGGTCGGCCACCGAGTCCCGGTTGAGCACGCGACGCACCTTGCCGGAGGCCAGGAGCGCACGGACTTCAGAGGCGAAGAGGAGGGTGCCTTCCGGGGTTTGGTGCCAGTACAGCGGCTTGATGCCCAGCCGATCCCGAACCAAAATCAAGCGACGCTCCACCGCGCTCCACCAAGCCAGGGCAAACATGCCGTTCAGGCGCTTCAATGCTCCTTCTAGGCCCCAATGGCGGAGCGCTGCAAGCACCACCTCGGTGTCGCCTTGGGTTGAAAAGCGGTGCGCGCCTGCCGCTTCCAATTCGCGCCGCAACTCGAGGTAATTGTACACCTCACCGTTGAACACCAGCACGTCTTCGCCGATGCGGAAAGGCTGGTTGGCCCCTTCTCCGATGTCCAAAATACTCAGCCTGCGGTGGCCAAGCACCACGTGCTCTTCGTCGGACCACACGCCCTCCGCATCGGGTCCGCGGTGGGCGATGTGCGACACCATGTCCCGCACGCGCGACGTGGCGTCTGCCAGTCCTTGGAAGGTCTCAAGCCCGTGAACCCCTGCGATGCCGCACATCAGCTGCCGCTTTCGGGCGAACCTTTCAGTCCATCCCAGCCCTGTGCCTGCAAAGGCACTTCGGGGCCGTTTTTGGTCACGAGTGTGAACGCGTCAGGCGCCGCCATGGCATGGCCAATGACGCTCAACTTAGGGTGGTTCCGGACCTTCTCGTAATCGTCTTGCTTGACGGTGAAGAGCAATTCGTAATCCTCGCCACCACTGAGCATGCACAGCGTGGGGTCAAGGTTGAACTCGCGCGCCGTATCGTACACCTTGGGGTCGATCGGCAGCTTGTCCTCGTAGACCTTGAAGCCGACGCCAGAGGAGGTGCCCAAATGCATGATTTCGCTCGACAACCCATCGCTGATGTCAATCATGGAGGTTGGCTTCAAGCCAAGCTCTGCCATTTCGCGCACCACATCCACCCGCGCTTCGGGCTTCAGTTGACGCTCCAGCAAATAGGCGAAATCTTCGAGCTCGGGCTGGGCTGTGGGGGCTGCTTGAAACACGGTTTTCTCGCGTTCCAAGATTTGGAGTCCCATGTAGGCCGCACCCAAATCCCCGCTGACCACCAAGAGGTCATCGTCGCCCGAACCATCGCGTCCCACCAGGGCATCCGGCTCGGCGAGGCCCATGGCCGTCACTGACAACGTCAACCCCGACGG
>Ga0163111_10000753_pt1 | contig 19360 bp, 6 predicted proteins | sample CRUFie1St18metaG_FD_109645 | JGI IMG/M metagenome (GOLD analysis project Ga0163111, IMG submission 109645) | Marine microbial communities from the Costa Rica Dome - CRUD Field 142mm St18 metaG | ecosystem: Environmental > Aquatic > Marine > Oceanic > Photic zone | place: Costa Rica: the Eastern... | reverse complement strand
GGCCCTTAAGAGGGCCCTACGAGTCCCCTCGACCCAATCCGCGGGTACAGGCTAACGATGGAGCGAATCCCTATGGTGGCGTCCGGCCCCGTCCGAGTCCCGTAGTGTTCCCCAAGCACGAAATGTGAGAAATTCGTCACGTTTCCACGCCGTAGGCGGCGGGGAATTATTTTCACTTTTCGTCTATACTACTACTAGCGATGATCATTGGGTAAACGCTTTGTCATCCCGTGTCCCCACAAAATTCCAAACTGTCCGAGTCACCTGAATGATAGTCGTCAGGCCCACGGGTATAATTCCCTGTGGACCTCTCACGTTCACGAAATACAATTCGCTACCGAATCCGACACTTTTTTTGTCGATGGTTCATTTACAAGAGTAGACAAGAAACTTACTCTATCCGAGTCCGAGTCCTATCCTATTGACCTACGCAACCGCAGGAGCCAAGCCCGGGGGGGGTACTAACCGAGAGGGTGTTCTCTTCCGCGGGGGGCGACGAGCTCGCACGACGGGGGGGGGAGTGACAGGGTAGGGGCCTCGGAAGTCGCTGGGGGCCCGCCGCGCTCGACTCCGACTAGTAGAAGGCCGGCCCGTTGCCCGCCGCTTGGACACCCGCCGTCGGAGATTGATTTTGGAGCGGGCCGCCTGGCGCCGCGCCTCGGGGGACGCGGCGCGCTCTACTTAGTACAGAAAGCCCGACCACATCAAGACTTACATCAAGGCCCAGGGGGAGTGTGAGCCTGAGGAATATACCCTCTGTTCCTATACTGAGTCGACAGCTGGGCTGTCACATCTCAAATTACCAACTTACCGCAAACAACTCGAGATTACAATCATAATGGCGACTAGAATGGCGACTAAAAGATAAAAGGAATTGCTAGAGCCAAGGCTGCCATGTTGGTTTCATCAAAGACAGCGCAAAAGGATTCTGAGAAGAGTCAACCATATGTTTGATTTTGATATCCAAAATTTCATTTCCCTCCTCTGCTGTTGCTCTACACGCAGGTGATATCTGTTTTAATTGCTCGATGATGGAATGGCCTAGACTGTCAATGTTCCTGGTATCTTGATCACGTCTAAGAAAATGATTTTCGAAGAACAATCTGCAATATGGACTTATGACTCCCCCGGGTTGAGCTGCAGATTCCTGCAAGGCTATCGCGGTGAGGCCAATTGCGAGGGAGAAAACACTGTCGATTATCATTGGCTGCATTAAACTTATTAGGTTTCGACTGAGTCTGAAAGCGACTTCGCTGGCTCCATTTGTTATTCTTGCCATCGTCTGTTTGGACCGCAGCTGAGCAGTAAAAGTACAGGCTGTACGCGGACAAACCTTTAACGCACTGAACTTGAAACCTCCCAGCTTTAGGAGATAAGACACGAATGCTTGGATACCCATGCTTTTTGCCAGCGAACGACGAAAGGTCCATAGCGACTCTGCGGTATCTAGCCCTGCGCAAATGTATCGTGACACAGTATCTGTCTCAATACGCAAAGTTCTGCAAACTTCATAGTAGGCCGCAAATTGAGCACCTTTAAAATTTTCTAAGCATCTATATTTTGATTGGTAAAACAATCTTTCTTTTCTAAGAATACTGTGCGTGGCATGTTGGCGTGCGCAAAGAAACGGGGCCTCTGGGTCAATGTGAAGATATGTGCATCTCAGTTCGTCTATACTACTCAATGTAGTTGAGTGGTGACTATTGCTGACGAACTGCAAATTTGGTCCTACTGCAAAACAAGTCAATGGCATCGTTCTCATTCTCCGCTTCTGTGCTTCAACTGAGCGAATGAGCGTGTAGTCAATAATAGCAAAAAGTTGCGCACTGATCTCACATATGCGAGACGGCAGGCGACGAGTAATATGGACCAGAAACGAGTATTTTTGCCCTCCGTGAGTGGCAAGAGAAATATGTTTTCCCGTGGAGTGGTAGCATTTCTCTGAGCCAAAGTATGATCCAACATCCATGACTGATAGAGATGTATGTCGCCGAGGTTCGGCGAATCTGTAATTCTGCTGCCCTGGGATTTCAATCCCAGCATCCATGTGTGTTACAGAGGACCAGAATATCTTGCTCATGGACCGGGCCGGATCAAACCTAGAATACTTTGACAGTGTAGAAGTTGATTTTGTAAGGGCGCATTTCCAGCGCATCAGCCGATAGATGGTTGTACGAAGATTGACGGAGCTTGGCTCAATGAAATCACATCTGAATGCATCAAGACACTGGCTGAATAATATCAAATCCGATTCAGGCACCCACCTCGCCGAATACTCCAGCGAGGTGAAAGCAGCCTCAGCTGCCTCTCTAATTAAGCTAGGTACCGGGCTTTTGAGCTTGGCGATGGTATTGTAAAAACCATGAAGCAGCGTATCAATAACGGCCAGAATTCCCTCATGAATGGTGATCTCAAATCGATCCACAAGCTCGTCGCAAAAGACGTCCATTTCAAAAGAGAGGAGATAATGGCTTGCTTGCATTTGATGACGCACGAGCTTCATGTGGGAGGTGAATGAGTTTCTAACCTTACTTCTGCTACAGTCACGTTGGAACTCTAGCTCAGCATTGAGGCCATAGTAGAGGTCCTGCGGATGAGCAACAGCCATCCTTACCAGGCAACTACAGGCAACAGCTTGACTACTCTCCATTAACCCAGCCAGTAGCTGATTCACCCAGGGCACCCATACCCAGGAGGGTGAAGCATCGAGCCTCTCACTGATTAAGGTAGCAAAGTCCAGGTTTTCAGCATGAAAACGCAAAATGCAAAGAATTCTCGCAATGCCGCATACATATGCTTGAGAATCCCCACATTCGATTGCAGCAAGGTAACACGCTACTGAATATGTGAGTAATGTGCCCCTGGTCTTGGTATCATTGCATTGACTGTGCTGTACCTCGCATAAGACAGCCCACGCCAACCAAGCTCGACCATAAGAACAAAGAAGAGCAGTTGCGCATGAAAATGCAGCGTGCGCATTGTGAGGCTGGCCTAAAATGCCCAGTAAGATTCCTTTGAGTCGCAGCAGCTCAACTCGCTGCGTTAGATGGGAGAAGTTCATACTAGCATAATTTACGAAATTCAATCCACGCATCGCGCCTTCGCGGGTGGCTGAATTGCAGAGGAACACTATTGTCTCACGTAGTCTTGTGAAAGTTTGGCCAACAGCCAAGTTTGGCATTTGTGGCAGCATCATAGGGTGGGCGAGCCCATGCTTGCGAGCCACTTTCATGTTTACTGCAGCAATCCAAGATGAGTCATCGAGTAGCAAGCTCCGATGTTCGGGGCGCCGTGATTCAAACTCATGTCGAATCAGGGAGAAGCAGAGCTCGCGCCATCGTAAGATGTTATCCCAAATTGATGTGCTTTCCCATGAGTTTGGAAGACGATCGCGCCACGTTTGTATGATTCCTTGAATATCTGGGCGTGTGTGGCATCGTGCATGTTCCAAGGCTCCGTGAAGCAGTTGGCCAGCTTCGTGGACTTCGATGAGTTCATGAAACAACTGAAGTAGTGGAGAACCAGAATTAAAACCAATAGCGGGGAATGGCAGTGTGTACCATAGTGCCAGTGCGCTTGTGATGCACTGGGTACAAAGCCCTTCAACATGAGAAAAGCGACGTTCTACTACTGCCGACCTTATTTGGTTCAAGATAGTGTGGGGCGACGATTGAGTAAGCCTAGCACGAGATAGAACTCCAACATCTTTGATTCGATTGGCTGATCCGGTCTTCCAACATGAATCCATCGCCAGAATGCACTTGCGCTCCGAGGACGGATATGCCAAACCATGTTCATGCGATATTCCTGAGACTTGGGCCAATACATTCCATTGTTTTAAGTCTTGCGCACATTTAAACCATTCCTCTTCACAGAATTCTAATGCAAGCGCAGTTGATTTCTCCTCAGTGCTGCCGGCCCTGGCACACGTCAATTGAATATTTTTTTCAATAGAACCGAAGTAAACACGCTGCGCCTCAGCAATGCATCCATAACGTCTTAACCTTGATGCAAAATGACATACTCTCAGCGAGGTGAAGCTGCACATCACCCCAGCACCAAGGTCATCATCCGATAGATCTTCAAGGATAGCCAGTAACAAACGGACCAAGCTTGTGGGCGCGCCTTCGAACTGTAAATTACCTTCTCTGCCATGTTCTTTGACAGGTTGTGCGCTCGTTTCCATGATTCTATTCTCAACCATCGCAATTACATCGTGTCGGTAGTTATATTTCGATGCAAGTTCAAATAGCACCCTGGGGGGAAAGTCAGACAACATTGAATGTATTCCCAATAAACGAAGTAGAGATTGTGGCACATTCCCTTCTGAAGCTCTCAACACGCCAAAGTAGCCATAACGATGAACAGAAAAATCGAAAGCATCCAAGATAATCTCGCCATGTACAAATGCCCTTGATGGTAGGATTACAAAACGGGTAGTCCCACCTGGTAGGCTTCCGGGTACCTCAAGTAGAAGTGAATTGTTTGTCTCCAGCAACTGTCGAGAAAGCGCCTGCTGAAGCACACGTTTGCCATAGTGCTTGATTGCATTGATACACGCAGCTGCTGACAAGACCTCAAATATACATTGGGCCAACCCTAGGTGGGCATGTGCCATTTCCTTCAACAAAGCTACAATCAATGCTAAATCACCATGGAGCTTTTTGTAGCGTGTGTGCTCTCTTTGAGAGCCACATGATCCAGGGGCGGGGAGTCGTGCCGTATTAACATCAAGAGTAAGTGTACCTAGGTCCACTGAATCCAGCAGCACCTCAACAACAACAACCAGCCAAAATCTGGCGGAAAGTGGTGTCCAGTCAGCTTTGAATAGACCTATGACTTTGGCACCAACATACTCTACTGACCGCCTCATGAAGCGTTGCCTAAATTCAGAGCGCGTCGCAGCATGCGGTGCGACAAGACCGGCGGCAAATGGCTTCACGAAAGCCGGCGAATCAGCATATTTGCCTTTGGACGTTGGATTTGTAGGTGAATGATCGAGGCGTTGAATGATACCAAGGAAATGCGACAATAGTGGCTGAGCATCTGCTTCATCAAGTCGGTCAGTGTTCCCAAGAATATCAACAAATGCTATCTTCTCTTGTTGGGTTAGAGGACCATAGGGCGTACCAATCCACTTTCCTACAAAGCAAGATATGGACGAAAGCAGTGACATCGACTTGCTATCTTCGAGGCAACCAAACAACAAAGCAACAAAGGGTCTCCGTGCTTCCACAAATGAGTTTAACTGAAGTGCCCTACCAATGAGCTTTACGCAGATACCAAGCGCACAAGCTGTGGTAGTATTGATTTGACTCGCCTGGCTTGCTGGCTTTGAGCCTTTTATCCGATATTCCCTGCAGGTGGATTTTATACCTTTCGCTATAAACGACATAGTGGGCATAGCCGCTAAACCTTCTTTATCAAGAGGCGAAGTGTCACATGTCATGTGAATAACAGCAAGCTGTTGAGCAAGCTGCATCAAGGAATTTCCATGATTTGCGGCATAATCAATATGTCCGCTGATCTTTTCGAGTAAAGAGAGTGCTGAATAAATTATTGGGTGCCTCTCAATTTCCGGTGATGCGCCCCGCCAAGAGCATTTTTCAAGAGGAGGGTGGCTGGTGAAATTCCAGCCATTGGTGGCAATTCGCAGGATGCGTTCAATCGCATTCTTTAAGTTCTGATAAAATAGCGACAAAGAGGAGCTAGGTGCAGCACGAGAAGGAGGATATGATGTTGTTATGCTTCTCAGCAAGTAATGAAGCTTCAACTCAATTTTTTGGCCTGGGAAATCAAAACAGGGGAGAACAAGTTGCTGGGCTTTTAAGACATTGTCCATGAAGAATGGATTTGGCTGCTGCGACACATCGACAGTTGCAATGAAAACATCCAAACAAGTTGATAGGAGAGGTGCTGAATATGGCACAATTTTGCCAGTCATGCTGTGTGATTTGTTAGTGAGATTACGAATAACGTTGGAGTCTGCTTTTGTGTTCGAGGTATGAATGATTTTTTCGAAGTAAGAGAAACGAATATGCACTCCCGGCCACATAGCTAATGATACTTTCAAAAGATCAACACACTGCACTGCAAGTCTCTTTACCATTGGTTCCTTGTTGTCGGAAGAAAAGAGAGCAAGTCGAACGAGAAAGTTTGTGATTAGTTCAATCATAGCACGAGTCAGGCTAGATTCAGTGTCCCTCGCTCTGCTTTTTACTTTCGCTGATTTATTGACTGAAGTGAACAGTATACGCTCGAGTTCCGAGGCATCTCCTTGTTTCTCCTTTGGTAGCTTTCGATGATGAAGCTCCCATGATATGATTGTATCTGCGAGTGCAACCGCAAGTTGCCTGTTTTCGATTGGGCAGTTAGGGGGTAAACCGAGACGATTCAGAGAATTAACCATCTGCGGCACAAACTGCATACGATATGCAAAAAATAGCAATGGGTGGCGAATAATAATTTGCCATATGTGTATCAGTTGAGGTAGTGCATGACCTTCCTCGTACATAATCTTTTTACTCCATTTCATTGCCTTGACAAAGTCGGGTGGCGGAAGTCTGACTGGGAGTGCTGGTAGAAGAACATCAAGCGCGATCTTTACTAACTCGCGAGCTTCAGGATGAAATGTTCGCAGGAGGGCAACGTAAACCTAATTCCACAGTAATCTTATTTGAGACGTTAGATTAAGATGTCCTTCGAAAGGACTTTAGGTAGGACCCTTACCTGCAGAATTATTTTTGGTGGTGTCTCATAAGTCGCAATGAAACGACACACATTAACGTAGGCCCATTGCTTTGAGAATGAATCTTCCGACTTCAAGTGGTTCCATGCAAATTTAATCAGCTCCTTGCGGTGTTCTACTAATTGGAATCCCAGATGCTCGATCAAAACAGTTGTCAATTTTAGCAATTCAACCCTGAGGGCTTCATTGTAGCAACCAGTCGCATAGTTTGCAACTCCAAGCGAACAGTGCATGAACAGTTTGATTAGTTCACTGCTGAGGATGATGTTCGTTGTTTCGATCTTATTCGACTGTTGCTGTTCGAATGTAAACACAAACATTGGTGTCACCACAAATCGCAAAGCAAGGATTTTCATCTCAGAAGATAGGGTACGGTCAACCAGCAAACGCAAGAACCGGTAGAGTATTGAGCGCTTGTGTTCTGGTGACCAGCCACGTGCAACCTCAAGACACAAAAACCTTTTCAGTAATGTCAAGTTCATCAAACCCGGGATGGCAAACATGGCAAGCACATCAAAAAGCACGTTGACATCGCCTTGATTCAGTCTCGAGTAGCTAATAAAACATTGCATAATCAGGTGGGCACGCTTGCTATCCGGGGATGGGGCTGCTGAGTTTAAGCGCCTTTTTTTTATCTTCTCTACCATCCCTCGGCTCAAAACTCGTTGTTGACGCCAAATGAAACACAGGCATTTTAGAGTATTTGAATTGAGGCTTAGGATTGGACGCAGATGCTGTAGTGTGTGCAAAATAGATATTCCATGATACTGCATGGTTGCTATCGAAGCCGGAGAATGTAACGCTCTATTCATGCTTATGCTGCCATGGCTCCGTGTTAAAAGCCAGGCATTCATATCAGCATTTCTCTCGCATGACGAATGGAGAACCCCTGTGTGGTTGTAATCTACAGAGGCAGTGCAGCATACTTCACAGGATCCCAAGAGGCACTGTTGTACGTAATTACGCTGTTGATTGGCGATCTGACGCTTGATATGTGACTGGGCTTTGAGAGCGCACATGGTGCCTCCAAACAGCGTTTCCAAGAGCCGATAAGTTCCTTGCTCGCTCATAAATCGGCACCTTAGAGCGTCTGCATCCGGAATAATGAGAGTAGCACGCAGGAGAGTCACTTGTTCCTTCGACAACAAACTTTTGTCTTGAAGGAAATAAGTAATGGAATCATGCGCATATCGCGATAGTACGCACGCTAGCGGCCTTCTAAACGGTGTCGCTGGAGTACACGGGGGAAGTTGCCGGGTAGACCATGAACTATCGACTTTCGTCTCGCGGTCAACTAGGATGCTTTTATTTTCAATGCATTTCGCAGCAGACCGATTGCAAGGAATTTTCAAAAATGCACCCTCGAGTTTGATCACATAATAAATTGCTTTTTGCACAACATGCAATGGCCCGAAGCCCATTTTTTGGTTGAGTGACTCTGATTGAGTCAGATGTTGTGAGCACGAGAGCAGAAAAAGAAGATCGCAAGATACGGTGACTATCCGGCTATCCCGCTGATAGCTTGATGCGCGTAATACATTGATGCAAGAGTCTAGGCACGAAAACACCTTGCTGAAGAAATCCTTGCTCTGCCACGCTGCTGCTGCAGGGACAAGTACAAGCCGTTGGATCTCTCTAAAATGATATAATTGCAGCGAACTATCTCCGTGACTAAACTGATGTAAAACAGAGTCCAGACGCGCGGTCAGGATTCCATACTTAAAGCTGGCACTGTTTGCGAGTATGTGGTAAACCAGTGATTCAGCTGCACAAGCCACAACAGGAGTTGAGTGTGACATTGACCAAAAAGTAAACTCCAAAATTGCAATCTGGTGCTTGATTGAAAGGCGCTTCTCTGTGCTAGAGTTACCTTTTACGGCCGTAAACAACGTACGCAAACCGGCGTGCAACACACGTAGCAGAGCAGCGTGCAGTAGATGCTGCTGGACGCATGCAGAAGAAAAGCTAGAAAGCAACGAGGCGGAGCTAATTAGGGAACAGAAGGATGCTGAAGTTGATTGCCATCCAAATTGAATCCGGGCATCATCATATGAGTACATATGCAAGTTGTTGCCTGTCTCTCTTGATTGGTCGGAGCTTGCTGTTTGGATGTGGTCCATAAGAGATAGTAGTGCACACTGAAATGTATAGTCTAGTGTCATCAAGGGCGGTTGTGTTGACAAAAAGAATATCGTACAATCTAAGTTACCAATTAAAGTATTTAAATGGCTTCCTACAACGAGTGCTTTCAATGTAGCTGCAGCTAGTGTTCGAGCCCTGTGCATCGGCAAAATCTTTGCACTAAGCTGAGGCAAACCACAGGTAACATTGAGCTCAACCAAACCACTCTGAGCACCAACCCGTTTCGCTGGTTGTTTGCTGCCAAGTTCTGAGAGTAGCAGGAGTGCGATCCTAGGTGCAATTGAACCTGCAAAATTGCACGCGAGACGCACAACTAGACACAGTGTACAAACAATATCGTTCACTGTGTGCACCGAAGACTCAACATCATGGTCAGTCAGCGCATGGAGCAAAGACTTGACGATTAAAGTACTCGTGCGGTCAACCCACACAGGATCTAGCAAAGGCAGTAAGTAGTGCAGTGAGTGGCAGACTGCTCTCCGTGCATATAGGCCAGGGCTGTACAGCGCTTTACATAAGCGGAAAATTAAATCAGAAACCAAAGACAGTCCTCTGGCATGCGATTTTGAGCTAACCAAACATGAAGTGTGGTCATAAGGGCCTGTAGCAAACGCAACTAAATAACGCAGGCTTTGCACTGCACATCTCTGAATCCTTAACCTTGGGTCTTGGAGAGCGTAGACAAGCATGTGGTTCATGGCATACAGAGACAACGAGCCAGGGAGCGAGCCAGGGAGCGGAAAAATATCGGCATGGTACTGGCTTGAAATATCACCCTCATGCCCAAAAGAAGAGTCTAAGGTGCCTGTTGCAGTTTGAGCTAAGAGGAGGCTAAAGTGTCGGCATAATCCGTGAACTAACGGTGTTGCGAGCATCGATAATTCATGATCTGTAGTTGCAGACAGCATACAATATAAAATCGAATGAAACTGTACGTTTGCATGGTAAGCTGATGATGTTGAAGCGGCCGCTGGAGTGTCCAAACATACCGCATTAACACCAATCAGACAGTCTAGGGCACAAGCTATAAACTTGAAGCACAGGTTACGGTAACGTCCTGCGATCATGTCACCAATGCATGTGTCCAAACTTGATGCATGATTTCGACGTTGGCTAGCATATAGTAATGTTTGAAACAAATCGCACGTGGCATCAAGACAGTCATGTAGAGGCAGTATAAATTTGCCTGAGGAACCAGCCGCTAGGTTAACACTATTCCTTGCTCGCTTGATGCGCTCCGTGTAGCCTTCATTTACAGCAGACTCTTTTGGTGTTTCATGCAACATCATGAGCACTTCATTGTGATCATGTCGCCAACTACAAACGAGCGACAAGGTAGAAGTATCGAAGGAACGTAGGGAGTTTATACGAGAATTACCAATAAGCTCCCGTGGGTGATGTGAGTCAAGATGTAATCTATCCCTTGTAAGGCGGTTGTGGCCCCCCAGCTTCCCGAGGATTCGGATAGCTAAAGTTCCGCATGAATAGGGACGGGGGCGGAGATGCAAATACAGTGCACTCAGAATCGAGTCCGCTAGGGCTGGATGTGCAGCCAGTAGGACAGAGATCTCTTTCACCCCCAGGTAATCAAGATAATATTCAAATGTGCGGAGGGCGAGGGCAGCAATGTTGTGTCCTAGGAGCCTCAGAGCGTAGCTCAACGGTTCCAGCAAGTGACAGAGAGTCGCATTCATGGAAGAGGAATGCACAGGCACCGTGATGCACAACTCGATCACCAACAAGTTAAGCGCATGCGACTTAGATAGATACTGTCTAAGCTGCCGCAAAGCACCCATCGCGGCTGGTAACATATCCTCGACTTCCAAATGTGATTTTCTCAACTTCTTTTTGCTTGCACCTGAACTCAAGTTTTGCAGAGAGCGAAAAAGACCCCGTAAAAGCAGTAGGTATCCAACTGGCCTGTGGACAATTGATGCTAAACGTAGGGATTCAAGTGTCAGAATCTGAACTCGACCATGCAATACTGACTCATTGTCTGCGAACAATGAAATTGAACCAAATACTATGTTAAAAAGTCGCAACAACATGGAAGCGCGATCGTGCAGGAGGACACGGCAGGAAGGCGTATTTCTGGACTCAGGTGCTTGTATTAAGTTGGTATCGCCATAATTTGGAAGGTGGAGATGTGCCAGATCACAAAGATGATCAATCAGAAAGCTCAACAGTACATCTGCGAAGCTAATCGAAGTACTTGTATTTGCAAGCAGGAGCTGGGAAAAGCCGAGAATCTCAGGCGTGTTCAATGTGGCCGTGAAAAGAAGCGGGATGTTCCTACCAATGGTGAATTGCAGATTCTGTCTATTCAGCACAGTAAACACCCCAGCAAAATTGTCCAGCAACTCCTTCTCTTCTGCGGGACACAACGTTGCCTTGTGAATAAGCAACTGACAGCAATCAACTCCCCATTCAAACATAGCGGAGATAATGTTACCTTCTTCTTGTGAAAACAAGTTTAGTTTGCCTGATGTCTCTTTTGAAGCAGCAGAGACCCGGTTGGGCCTCTCACGATTCTTCTGTATGATTTCAGGTGTCTGTCGATGGTGCAAGACGCACCACAAAACGGCCTTCAGGCCTCGTAATACTGTACACAGTAGGACCCGTATCTCCGGGGCGTAATCCGCAAAGCCGAGCCCACAAGGAATGCTAAAATGGATTGACGGTAACATCAGACTAGTAAACTCCTTGTCACTTGCAGCTACATAGAGGCTTCTTACTGGATGGCCCACTCGTTGTGACCCTCGGTTGACTGGGACTTTTGGATTAGCGAACTCGCTTAATAACCAGCGTAGAGTCTCCAGTTTTGCCACCAGACCCCTTAGGATGCACACAAGCAGCGATATCTCCGTGCTTAGATTGGAATCTATGTTATGAAATATGTAATCAACCAGATTCAACAAGAGCCGCACAGACGTAGTTTGGACAGTCAACGGAAGTGCCGAGTCGTGGAGGTTTTTTGAAAAGAGCACGACGATTCGTGCCAACTGATCAAGACTCAGCTTAGATCTGACATGGTGAACCAAGTCTGCAACAGTCGAAAATGCCAGTGGCCGCAACGATTCTTGACTAAGTCGCCCATTTCCCACAAGTACGTCCTCATCAATAAGCAAATCAACATGTGGATAAAATCCACTTCGAAAATCAGTGGCGAGTATATGCCTAGTGGCAACAAGCAGCTCTTTTCGAGTCGCCACAGCGTCACCAGGGCAAGCCAACAAGAGAGCAATGACCGATTTCGAGATGGCATCCTGATAAGGTTTCATCAAGTCAGAGAATCCTCTGAGGAGATAGGTTAGGAAAGATAATGTCTTCACTTGGCAAGCTACAAACTCTCTATATCTTTCGCGCGCGAGCCTAAGTGCTGTCGGAGGGGCCCTTAAAGACAGTCCAGCCATCATTAAGGGAGTTAACTGGGGAATATTATCCTGGATATATCTTGGATAAAGCTGGAAGAGAAGCATTACAATCAATGGGCACTCAGTGAGAACTTTGAATGAGTCTAGTCCCCTAAGGGGAGTCCTCAATTGTGCCAGTTGGTGGCCCATCTTCTCCTTTCTATCATCAGGGAGGATAGTATCTTTTTGTATTGAGCTCGAAGTTGGGGCGGGAACGCTGTGAATCGTGTTTGCTGGATAAATGATTGTTTGGCGCTCGGCCGAAGTGCACGACAAAAAAGCTCTCTTGACAGAGACCGGTAGAATCCGGTATAGGCGACGAACCAAATCAAGAAAGGCCTGGACTTCGCCTTCAAGAGCTGGTCGAAAACTTTTGTGCAGGTCAAACACGATGCGCAAGCAAGTAAGAGCATTATCTTCATTATCGTTGGCTAGCGTCTCGGTAGCAATTCTCAGCAGTTCTGACGTGTACGGTCGCAGAAGTTCATTGTTTGGTAAGCGGTTTAAAATTTCAAGTACAACACGACGGAAGCGATTTTCAATTGAATCTATAGGACGCTGCGCGTTGAGCCGAATCAACAACAACTCTCTAAACGCAGGAAATAAGTATCGTAAAAATCTTTCGTATTCAGCGGTATGCACGATCTCCTAAGTTTCAGGGGTGGCTGGCTACAATAAATAATACAGCAATACGCACGATGCGCTCCCGTAGTTCAGTCGCGCAGCGCAGACCATCGCTAGGCGACGACGAGAGTAATTTCTGGCATGCTACCTCGAAGTTGAATTTGCCGGCATATACTTTTGCGCACATGACCTCTGCGTACCGTAGGTAGATATGATGAACATTGTTTACACAATTCGCCGCAGGTATCCTTGGTTAGACAAAACGCGCAGCCCACAGCCAGCCCAGAGCCGCTGCACCGTGGCGAGTGCTGGCAGAGTCTACGCATTTTTTTTTATGATGAGTGGGTAGCCGCTGCAGCGCGAGACTCTCGGATGCGTGGGGCGTTGCTCGTCTCTGGCCAGTGCTATAATGGAGCTCTGGCAGACTATCCTGCTCGAGGACCGGAGCAACCGCGGGCCAGTGTCCGTGCCAGAGGGCACGATGCTGCTAGCTGCGAAACGCAACGCGGAGATGTCCGGCGCGATGCCGGCGGCGGCCAGGGGCCGTGGTGGGCCCTCGCAAAATTATTGCGGATGTGCGCGAGAGGTGCAACACGAGCGGCTGCATACTCTTTTCCTGCAGTGTAGCGATGTGGTGGGTCGGGCGGGGGCGTTCGGGGGAAAAAAAGTCTGAGTGTTGATAATTTGGAGGTTGCTCTCAGGCTCTGCGTGCAGCAACGCCATAATGTGCGCGCCGGAGCCTGGCGTGGAAGGGCTGGTCTTGTAGTAAAAAGCCGGTCTGCAGGAGCCTGAGGTGAGGAACCCTAACTAATATTTAGCACTCCGAGTCCTGTCGGAATGCCCTCTATCTAGGCCGCCGCTCACTAGGACGACGACGCGACCAAAACAGTCCATGGAACGGGAATCTTACGTGCCTATCGCCGGAATCCTTTGACAGTGCAATTAATAGCGATTATTGAGATTGGTCGTTACGTTATAATCGCCGCCCTAACCAAAAGAAAAAAAGTGTCGCGCGTCGTTGCTGCGAGCGAACGCGCATGGAGGTGAGTTTGGAGCAGCCTGATGAGCACCTAGGCCGAGATCTAAGTAAGATAAAGCAAAATAATCAATGATTGACGCTAAGGCCCGGGCCTCCAGAACTCGGGGGCGCTTTTAAAATGGAAGGTACTGGCGTATGTAGAGATGCGAGGACATGCGGAGAATGCACTGGCAGGCAGGCCGGCTACGTAATTGGCCGTGCGAGAGGCCAGCCTTAAATTAAGAGGAGCACCAACAGGTTACTCCTCAGGTTACTCTCATACCTGGTCTTGGATAATGTAAAAGTATAATCGGATTGGGATTAAACTGAATATATTAAAGCAAAATCTAAAATTAAAAAGAAGTCAATGACGACCTCAGGTTTTGGCAGAACCTGGGACTGAGTAAAGAACCCGCCATGCCTAGGCATACTAGCAATAAACTCATGATTATTTTAAGGAGTGAGTGATGATCCTCATATGGTTTTCTAGATGATACGCTTCCTAAAATTCAAGCAAAGCAAGCGACGTCAGAGTGCCGCAGTTGGCTGTTTATTTCGAGCCGTGGCACTCGCGAAATGGGCGTATTATGGGGTAAGTGACTAGTGTAGAAGAGCCTCGCGGCGAGCAGCGTCGTGTTCGTAATTTTCTCAGGCGACGAAACACAGCGGTATATACGCTCATCCATCGAATCAGCTGGTCGGTTGCTGAGGCTGTGACGAGCGGCATGATAAAATAAAACATGGACCTTGAAAGCTAGCGTCCGGCTGCCAGCCGAGCTTTGTTGGGCTGAGTAATGGTCGTCTGCAAAGCCGTAACGCAAAAAAAAGCCGCCGTACCGCCAGACCCTTCTGTTATGCATGGGCCCCGCTGAAACCGGGGACACTACCCTTAATTTTAAGTGATTGGTATCCAAACACATACATGTTTCTGGTTCATCTTACGGTCTGCTATTTGCCTTCTCCGCCTTAGTGTTCATCTCCACCCCACCAGCCTGGCTGGCCCACCCGTCCTGTTGGGCAAACGCTGACTCGCATGTAGCATAATAATAGTTCATCATCCGGCGCTTTTTAAAAACTGCTCATTTAGGACGTACTTATGTCGCTGGCGTTGGGCATGATTTTTGATGCTGACTTGGTGCCGTGGGGCGATGGGGGGCTTGGGTCGAGCAATCAGGTCGTACGTAGGTCGCGGCGTGTTATTGCCACGTCCTTTAAGCAGCTTAATCTCGTCCCTTAAGTCGTAGAAGCAAGCTAGCAAGAGCAATCAAGATATTAAGTAAAATTAGTATTTTGGGATGGTGGCGGGTCTGTCGCGCGCATACGTGCCGCCGCCAGTAGTGGATCTTACCGCGCGCGTGTGCATCAAGTTTGCGCGGGCGTAAAACACAAGTCGCAGAGTTCAGTCCCTTTTTGGTAATAAGCAGGTAGAAATGAATTGACGAATTAAAATGCTCGCCCAAAACGCGGAGTGTCTCAGTGCGTCGGCCTGCGGCCCGCAACATGCTAGCCCGTCTTCCCGACTCCGCTAATCTTGCAGTTGTCGAGCGAGACAGGATTAGCTCGCAATCGCAAGAGTATGGCACGGGCGGCACCGCATGAGTATGGCAGCGGCTATCTATGTTTGCTCTCCGTGCGCTGCTTCTTGGCGCGAGTTCATTTTGATTTTGAAAACAAGACCAGTTGGAGGAAGACAGTAAGGAGGATGACAAAGACTGCACAATAGTGGCGCGACTACTAAAGAGTCACGGGGTCACGCTGCGACTTGTGTTTACGACTTGTATGGATAGGCCGTCTTGCAGGAAACTCTACTTGCTGCTGGATGGACGGATGAATGATGTATGCGTAACGTGGCTATTGCATGCATCTAGGCTCATTCCAGTTTTAATTGTACGTGCGTGGCCCAACACCTCAGCCCGTCGCGTATACCACCCTTCCCGAGCTGACGCGTCTAGGTGAATCTGGGCTCACCCAGTAATATCCTAAGCAAAACCTCTCTGTGGTTAATTCAATGCCGAAACACACGCACAAATACACACACACATACACACAAAACCCTCCTTAAGCAAGAGCGGCGCGCTTCGAAGGTGATAGATGGCAACGAGACTGGGGGGATTAGAAGCTGAGAATGCGGGACGAAGCATTCGCGCATCAGCGGCACTGGCAGCCGAACGTTGTCACGACGAGACACCTCGTGAGGGTTGCTCGTCGCGCGTCTTTAACCCCCTCCGCCTACCATGTTCTTGGGAAAAGCCAAATAAGAGCCGTCCTTCGCCGCTAGTAAACAGTCCCCGATGCGACTCTTCCCAGGTTCAGAGTTGTACAAGGAGCCAAATCCAAATCGCTTCGAAAGACAGCAGCATAAACGGACCCGTAATTGCGCCTTAATTTTTTCCTATTGTTCCCTGTCGCTATCGTATTATTGGAATTTCCGGTCACCGTGTCTGGCTAGGGTAAGGTTTGCCCCACTTTCTCGGCGGCGTATACTCGATCGACAGTCGGCCTATACTCAGCAAAATTTCCCGCCATTCGGCCGGCGAGTGGCTCTATGTAGCACGCGCATTGCGCCAAAAATAAAATACCATTCTCGTCATCGGGCCATATTGTCCTGTGGCGCCCGCCGTGCATTTGCCCCAGGTCACTTCGTTGGTCGCGAGTCTAGGGGGAGGCGAAACAGTGGGATGCGAAACAGCAGGTTTGGCCAGGGGACGGGCATGGTGTCGTTAAAATGCAGGTAACAGAATGGGACCTTCTCTTAGTAATTAATCGGGCACACGGCAGCAACTAGCCGATTCCGACAACGCCTATCCTGCTGCATCTTCACGAGGAACTTGCTGCAGCTGAGCCTGATGCTGCTTTAGGACTTCCAGCGCCTCTGCTACCTTCATTCGGAGCGCATCTGGCGATTCGAGGAGATGAAGGAGCTCTGAGTTGTCCATTTCAAGCAGCATGCCAGTGATTTTCCCTGCTAGCTCGGGTTGTGAATGGTGAATGAGAGGGTACAGTCTTTCCCCAATCATATTTTTTTGAAGAGTGGGAGATGCATTCGCAAGGGCGGAGAGGGTCAGGGGATCCTCAGGCGCGCGTCGTTGTGCCGGAGGAGCACCAGGAGGTGGTTGCTGAAGAGGCAGGGGTGCTACGCCTGAAGGAAATGTCTGACCAGACTGTTGGCCAACTGGAGGAGCCATAAGGTGAGCTTGGGGGGGGAGCTGTGGAATATTTGGCGGGATAGTAGATGCATTGCGTGCGTTTTGTGTGTACTTGTACTGCTGAGCATTCTGGCCTTGACCCTGGCCACCCCTGTTCCTTGAGCGCCGGTTTGAACCGCCCTGACCACTGATCTGTGACATTTGGCTGGGGTGGATTGGATAAGCTCCCTGTCGTGGTGTGCCACCATGTCCGAATCCAGCTCGGGGGTCCGCCATCGGACCTCTCGGCGACCCACGGGTCATGACGTAGCCACGAGCATTCGGTGGTACACCCGCAATCGGCACCCCTGGGTGTCCCTGAGGGGATATTCCCATAGGGTGTGCTCCAGCTGTACCAGCTGCGTACATGATTGGCACAGTACCATATGGAGCTCCCAGGTGAGCAGGATGAAGACCCTGAGGGGGGTGCGGAGGAACGCCTCCAGGGCCTAAGGCTCCGGGGTGCGCACCATACGGTGTAGCTGTGCGCCGTTGTGCGTGCTGCGCTTCAAGCTGCGCTCGGCGGACCTCCTTGCGTTGGGCTAAAGCAACAAAAATAGGCTTTCCCAGAACAAGCTTATTGTTCATCTCCGTTACCGCTTTGGCCGCTTCTTCTGGAGATGAAAAACAAACAAATCCAAAACCTCTTGACGTGCCAGTTGCAGGCTCTCGCATTACCCGAGCCGAAGTTATGGTACCATATTCAGTGAAGTGTTCCCTGAGCTGATCATCGTCAAGTGTGTCGTCGATATTTTTGACGAAAAGGTTAACCCCCTGATATTTTTTTATGCGTTCAATTTTTGCTGCATCAAATTTGGCTTTGAGTTCACGTTCACGCTCTACTTTTTTCTGGGCACGCCCCACAAAGAGAGGTGCCTTCAACGAAATTGGCCCGCTTTCGCATGGGATTTCACCAGCACCATTAAGCGCCTCAATGGCAGCGATAGCAGCATCATGACGTTCAAAATTGACCCATCCAAAAACAGATGGTCCGTCCGGAGATGCACCTGCATTTTCAGGTACTTTACTTGAGGGGCCCTCATGTGTTTCACTGTTGGGGTTATCTTGTATTTTTTCTTCATCAGCTTGATTTACAGTTTTTATGTCTGCTCCCTTCGTTGCGGCAGGGGCCTTGGCTACTTGTACCTTGCATGATGTAATTGCGCCAAATGGCTCGAATGCTTTTCGGAGTGTTGCTTCATCCCAATCCCTCGGGAAATTCTTCACATAAAGGTTTGTCCAATCAGATTGACCGGAGCGTTCGGTACGTCGAATAAAATGGCCCACATATACTTCTTTGTCGCAAATCGTCATCGAATTAATTTTATTTATGGCGTCTGTCGCGGCATCCTCGGACTCGTAGTGCACATAACCATATCCTTGTGACTGCCCAGTCTCATCTGTGGCCACTTTGCATGACAAGATGTTTCCAAACAATGAGAAGGTATCAAACAATGCTTTGTGGTCAATTGAAGAGTCAAGATTTTTAACGAATACGTTGCCAACTCCAGACTTGCGGAGTGTTGGGTCCCTCTGTGACCACATGATTCGACAGGGCTTGGACTTAATCATCGTATAGTTCATTGTGTCCAAAGCTCGCTCTGCGTCCGAGACATTGTGAAAATTTACGTATGCATACCCAAGGCTTCGCCGCGTAACGGCATCGCGACACACACGAATTGAAGCCACCGGTCCCACAGTATTAAATATTTCGAACAATAGGCCCTATATTCAAAGTAAAAACGCATGGTCACGTCGTGCGTACCTCTGAGGCATCAGTAGATAGATCTCCCACGTAAAGCGATGCAGAGTGAAAAGGCACCGAGGTAGATCCGCCAAGCATCTCGAAGCGAGGGATCGCCAGTGATATGCCTAGCAGGTTAGCAGCACGGCAAGCAGCTTCAGTGGCAAGAGGTATGGGACACTTTTACGGCCGCTGGCTGCAGCGTCCGAGTCATTGTCACGGTCGTGGTCCGACGAGTCCCTCCGAGTCAGCTCCTCCGAGTCAGGCTTAGAAGAACATCTATCTGAGTCTGCGATTTACAGGACGGAATACCCCTATCCCTCAGATTATACCCGCCCTACTTTATATTCACATACACCACACGCGACGCGCCGCTGCAACGTGCAATAAAACACCATTCAAGTTCGCTGTGACTCATTAAAACTTGAACTAAATGGTGTGTTCTTGGGGGTACTATTTAGTCGCTGCCGATACATTCCCAAAGGT